>Ga0209199_1004307_pt1 | contig 13168 bp, 10 predicted proteins | sample COGITO_mtgs_1105_7_FD_184805 | JGI IMG/M metagenome (GOLD analysis project Ga0209199, IMG submission 184805) | Pelagic marine microbial communities from North Sea - COGITO_mtgs_110523 (SPAdes) (version 2) | ecosystem: Environmental > Aquatic > Marine > Epipelagic ...
CCTAGTGGCTAAAAATCTAAAGGAGAAGGCTAATGGATAATAGACAAAAATGGATTGCCTTTACCACGATTGTGCGCCGCGAAGTTCATCGCTTTATGCGCATCTGGCCCCAGACATTAGTGCCTCCAGTGATCACTATCGTGCTGTACTTTGTGATTTTTGGGCAACTGATTGGCAGCCGTATCGGTGAGATGGCAGGGTTGCCCTATATTCAGTTTGTAGCCCCAGGACTGATTATGATGTCGGTTATTACCAACTCCTATTCCAACGTGGTGTCGTCTTTTTATGGCTCCAAGTTTCAGCGCAATATCGAAGAATTACTGGTATCGCCAACCCCTAATTGGATTATTCTGCTGGGCTATGTGGCAGGTGGTATGAGCCGTGGTCTGGGTGTCGGCGCGCTGGTTACACTACTGTCACTGTATTTTGCCGACTTCAGTCTGCACAGCCTGCCGGTTACTATCGGCATAGTGCTGATGACCTCGCTGATGTTTTCGTTGGCCGGCCTGATCAATGCTGTTTTTGCCAATAGCTTTGATGATATTTCGATTATTCCGACCTTTGTTTTAACCCCCCTAATTTATCTGGGCGGCGTATTTTATTCGATCGATTTGTTGGGTGACTTCTGGGGTTCGGTATCCTTAATTAATCCCATTCTGTATATGGTCAATGCGTTCCGTTACGGCATGGTGGGTATTACCGATATTAATATTGCCTGGTCATTTGCCATGGTAGGAATGTTCTCAGCGCTTCTGTTCTTTGTTGCCTTAAACCTGCTTGAAAAAGGCTCAAGGTTGCGTAGCTAGTGGTAGATCATTCTGACACAGGATTAGGCAAAGATACTGCCTATGCAGATCAATACGATGCAGGGCTGCTGTTTCCTATTCCTCGAAGCAAGGCCCGTGCGGCTGAATATCATTCAGGCAATCTGCCGTTTTTCGGAACAGACCTGTGGACCGCATTTGAAATATCCTGGCTAAACGAGCAGGGCGTGCCCCAGGCCGCCATTGGAGAATTTAGTTTCCCCTGCACCAGTGATGCGATTATTGAATCCAAGTCATTTAAGCTCTATCTGAATTCTTTTAATCAAACGCAGTACCCGTCAATGGACGCGGTTCAAGGGGTTATGCAGAACGATGTCTCTGTAGCCTCAGGGGCAGATGTGGCTGTGGTTTTGTACGAGGTGGGTGACTTTAATCGGGTTAGGCCAGTCGAGGAATCGCAGGGTAATTGCATTGATCAGCGCGCGGTGACTATAGATACCTACCAGCCTGATGCGAGCTTTCTGCAGGTAGATAACCGTCGGCCAGTGACTGAGACGCTTTACTCTCATTTGCTCAGAACCAACTGCCCGGTTACCGATCAGCCGGACTGGGCCTCTCTGTATATCAGCTATAAGGGCGCGCAGATTAATGCCGATGGGCTATTGAAATATATCGTTTCATTTAGGCAACATCAGGACTTTCATGAGCAGTGCGTCGAGAAGATATTTAGCGATATTATGCAGCGCTGTGAGCCGACAGAGCTAAGCGTTTATGCCCGTTATATGCGCCGTGGTGGATTGGATATTAATCCCTATCGCAGCACCATCGATGCTGCTCCGTCAGCCTTTAGGCAGGTTCGTCAGTAACTTTTATAGCCTATAGGTGACGCCACACCAGCCCAAAGCCCCGCCCCCGTCATGCTAGCGGAGGAGCGTTGCCGCAGCACGTCTCCGTCTCCCCAGGGCTTCGCCGTCTCTCAAGAACTTCTCCGTCACCCAGCATTTCGCCGTCTCTCAAGAACTTCTCCGTCACCCAGCATTTCGCCGTCTCTCAAAAACTTCTCCGTCATCCAGTATTTCGCCATCTCCTAAGCCATTCGCCGTCTCCCCAGCGAAGGCTGGGGTCCACTGCAACAATGGATTCCCGCCTTCGCGAGAATGACGGTTCTGCAGGATAGCCACACCAGCCCAAAGCCCCGCGCCCGTCATGCTAGCGGAGGAGCGTTGCCGCAGCACGTCTCCGTCTCCCCAGGGCTTCGCCGTCTCTCAAGAACTTCTCCGTCACCCAGCATTTCGCCGTCTCTCAAAAACTTCTCCGTCATCCAGTATTTCGCCATCTCCTAAGCCATTCGCCGTCTCCCCAGCGAAGGCTGGGGTCCACTGCAACAATGGATTCCCGCCTTCGCGAGAATGACGGGTTTTTAAGAAATACCAAGTCAGTCCAAGCTCTCGAGACTGTCATGCTAGCGAATACTAGTATCCCGCTTTTACCATGGAATGGATTCCCGCCTTCGCGAGAATGACGGGTTTTCAAGAAATGACGGATTTTCAAGAAATGACGGATTTTCAAGAAATGACGGATTTTCAAGAATGACGAGGTTCTAAGAAACGACAGTTTTGTCGATCTAAGCAAGGCTAGTTCTCAAAAATTCTATTAGCAGGTTAACAGCCTTATTCTTTTTATTTCTGCTTGAACATATCAGGCTAATGCCGACTTTCCCTAGGTCAGGGAAGCGTGCGGACGGGGTTAATATCTTAAGATTTTCGGGCACCGTACTCTTGGCCAACACGGTCACCCCTAGACCTTCCTGAATCGCATATTGAATACCGGTTAAATCTGGATTGGTGTAGACAATCTGCCAGGGCTGCTGAGACCTATCCAGAACATGAATCGCACGGTGCCGATAGATGCAGCCCTCTGCCGCGGCTATCAGCGGAACAGTAGAGACTTTCTGTGCATTGTGATCGGCACTGGCGACCCATACCAACTCATCGGTTTTAACCAGATCTGATCCTGTTGTCGAGGGTTTGTCTTCAAGGGCGAGTATCAAATCATGGCTGGCCTTACCCTCTTTAGAGAGAAGATGCTTACTCAGTTCACAATTCACTTCCAAGGTTACATTGGGATAGGCCTTAGCAAAACGACTGACGATTTTTGGCAGCAGTACCGTGGCAAATTCGCTGGGGATACCGAGACGAATTTTACCGGTGATACTGCTCTTAGTCAGCTGGCTAATGGCCAGGTCATTGAGGGTAAGAATCTGATTGGCGTAGTCATAGAGGCTTTCTCCAGCCTCGGTTAACTCAAGGTTTTTACCGTTGCGAGCCAGCAGGGATTCATCCACTAGTTCCTCCAGACGCTTTATCTGCAGGCTAATAGCAGGCTGGGATCGACCCAGTATTTCTCCCGCTTTGGTAAAGCTATTCAGCTGCGCTACCGAGACAAAGGCGCGGAGTAAATCCATGGGTAAATTTTTCATCATGGCCACCGTTTAGAGAAGAGTTCAACTATTAATATTATTAATGCTGGTATTGTATCTATTAATTTAACAAATTATAAGGATCAGCCTAAAATACCCTATTAAGGCTTATATAGCTGTTTCAAACTAACTTTGTTCGACTCTGTGGAAACCAATCTTATGGCCCTAGAACCTGTGGTTAGCAAAACAATTTTTCATGATTATCACGTAGCTGCTGGAGGCAAGATGGTGCCTTTCGCTGGCTACCTTATGCCGGTGCAATATAGCGAAGGTATTATGCAGGAACACCTACACTGTAGAGATAACGCGGGTTTGTTCGATGTCTCTCATATGGGTCAGGTGATTGTTAAGGGTGAGGGTGCTGCAGCAGCACTTGAGCAGTTGATGCCTGTTGACCTCCAGTCTCTCGGTATTAACCAGCAGACCTATGCCACGCTCACCAATGAGCAGGGCGGGGTGCTGGACGATTTGATTGTGACCCGCTGGACCGAAGACAGCTTCTTTTTGGTGGTCAATGCCGGTTGTAAGGAGCAGGACATCGCGCACATCCAAAAGCATTTACCAGACTTTGAAATTACCTATTTGGCAGATCGTGGTTTACTGGCTCTTCAAGGGCTTCGCGCCAAAGAAGTGATGGCCGAGTTAGTGCCTGAGGCTAATGCTCTTGTATTTATGAATGGCGGTCATGCCAGCATTGAGGGTATCGAGGTTTATATCACCCGCTCTGGTTATACCGGCGAAGATGGTTTTGAGATATCGGTAGATACTGCTGATGCACTGGCTCTGGCAGATATTTTACTGGATTTTGATGCGGTTGAATGGATTGGTCTTGGTGCCCGAGACTCTCTGCGCCTTGAAGCTGGGTTGTGCCTCTATGGCCACGATATGGATGAGAACACGTCGCCAGTCGAAGCTGGAATTATCTGGAGCATTAGTAAGGCACGTCGCGCTGGCGGTGCCAACGAAGGCGGCTTTTTAGGTGCCGAGGTTATTCTTGATCAGATCGCCAATGGCGTGAGTAAAAAGCGTGTTGGCTTTTTGGTCGATGGCCGTGCGCCGGTCCGTGAAGGGGCAGAAATTATTGATGAGGCAGGCACTGTTGTCGGCGTTATTACCAGCGGCGGCTTTGGCCCCACGTTACAGGCACCTGTCGCCATGGGTTATGTGCCCACAGCGTTAGCGGTGGTTGGAACCCAACTTAATGCGCTGGTCCGTGGTAAGCCACGGCCCATTACTGTGACTAAAATGCCGCTGGTTCCCCAGCGTTACTTTCGCGGTTAATCCTAAATTTAAAAGGTGTTTGATATGACGGATGCAATCTATACAGAAGATCATGAGTGGTTACAGATTGAAGATAACGTGGCCACGATCGGTGTGACCGAGTTTGCTCAGGAGCAGCTTGGAGATGTTGTTTTTGTTGAGCTTCCTGATGTTGGCGCTGAATTGAGCGCGGGCGACGAAGCCGCGGTGGTTGAGTCAGTAAAAGCAGCGGGTGAGATTAACTCACCCCTGACTGGCACCGTGACTGCAGTGAATGAGGCCCTAGCGGAGAGCCCTGACTTATTAAACAGTGCACCCCAGACCGATGGTTGGATGTTTAAGTTAGCCCTGGATGGCGACGTAGATACCTCTGCCTTTATGAGCAGTGACGAGTATCAACAATTTGTAGCCAGTAACGCCTAAATCCATATTAACCAGGCCCACACAAGTATTCGGAGCGACCCCATGTTACAGAAGAAACGCACGTTAGCTGACCTGCAAAATGCCGCAGAATTTATTGCCCGCCATGTTGGCCCCAGCACTGAAGACCAGCAGCAGATGCTCAGCGCCCTAGGCTGCGGCAATTTGCAGGAACTGACAGAGCAGGTGGTTCCTGAAGCCATTGCGATGACAGAGGATTTGGCGATTGTTGATGGCTGTACCGAGGCTCAGGCACTGGCCGAGCTCCGTGAAATTGCCAGCCACAACAAGGTCTTTAAATCTTTTATTGGTCAGGGCTACTACGGCACCATTACGCCGAATGTTATTCAGCGTAACATCTTGGAAAACCCTGCTTGGTACACAGCCTATACGCCGTATCAGCCAGAGATTTCCCAGGGTCGTCTAGAAGCATTAATTAACTTTCAGACCATGATCTCTGATTTGACTGGCATGGAAATGTCTAACTCTTCAATGTTGGACGAGGGCACCGCAGCGGCAGAAGCCATGGCGCTCTGTCAGCGTATGTCGAAATCAAAGTCTTCGCGATTCTTTGTCGATAGCGACTGTCTGCCCCAGACCATTGAAGTGATTAAAACCCGTGCTGAGCCAATGGGCATTGGCGTCGAAGTCGCAGACCCTGCAGACTTCGATGGTGAAGCCTTTGGTATTTTGCTGCAGTATCCAGGCGCCAGCGGTGAGGTTCGTGACTACCGCGATATTATCGGTAAGGTTCAGGCGCAGAAAGGCCTAGCCGTAATGGCCGCCGATATTCTAAGTTTGGTATTACTTGAATCACCAGGTTCACTGGGTGCCGATGTTGCTATTGGTACTACCCAGCGCTTTGGTGTTCCTCTTGGCTTTGGTGGCCCCCATGCGGGCTACATGGCAACGCGAGAAGCCTATAAGCGCAATTTGCCCGGTCGTTTGGTTGGCCTGTCTCAGGATGCCAATGGCAACCCGGCATATCGTTTGGCGCTGCAAACTCGCGAGCAGCATATTCGCCGTGAGAAGGCGACGTCTAACATCTGCACAGCCCAGGTTCTGTTGGCAGTAATTGCTGGCATGTATGCGGTTTATCATGGTCCTGAAGGGCTGCAACGTATTGCCCAGCGGGTCCATCTGCTGACATCGGTGTTGGCTGAAGGGCTGCGCCTAAACGGTATGGTTCCAACCAATAAGCATTGGTTTGATACGTTGACATTGAATACCGGCAGCGGCACCGATGCCATTATTAAGGCGGCTGCTGAGCGTGAAATGAATCTGCGTCAGATTGATGCAGAGCATATTGGTCTCTCAATTGACGAGACCACAGGCACTGAAGATATTATTGCCCTCTGGGATATTTTACTCGGTGAAAACAGCTTGGATCTGGATGCATTGGCTGCAGAAGTTGCCGCTGCATTGCCGGATGATTTGATTCGTACCGATGGATTTTTAACCCATCCAACCTTTAATAGCTTCCATTCCGAAACGGAGATGCTGCGTTATTTGCGTAAATTGGCGGACAAAGATATCGCCCTAGATCGCGCCATGATTCCTCTCGGTTCTTGCACCATGAAGTTAAATGCCACGGCGGAAATGTTACCCATCACCTGGCCTGAATTTTCCAATATGCACCCGTTTGCGCCCCATGATCAAACCGGCGGTTACCGCGCCATGATTGATGAGCTTGAGTCTATGCTCTGTGCAGCAACCGGTTACGACGCCATGTCTTTACAGCCCAATGCAGGCTCTCAGGGCGAGTATGCAGGACTGCTGGCAATTCGTGGTTACCATGAAAGTCGTGGTGATACCCATAGAACAGTATGTCTAATTCCTAGTTCAGCCCATGGTACTAACCCCGCGTCAGCACAGATGTGTGGCATGCAGGTCGTGGTCACTAAATGTGATGATCAGGGCAATGTGGATATTGACGACCTGAAAGAGAAGGCGGCGACTCACAGCGAGAATCTAGCTGCGATTATGGTTACCTATCCGTCGACTCATGGCGTGTTTGAAGAGGGTATTAAAGAAATCTGTCAGATCGTTCACGATCATGGCGGTCAGGTTTATATCGATGGTGCCAACCTCAATGCCATGGTCGGTGTCTGTCAGCCAGGTAAGTTTGGTGGCGATGTATCCCACCTCAACCTGCACAAAACGTTCTGCATTCCTCATGGTGGCGGTGGCCCAGGTGTCGGCCCAATCGGTGTAGGCAAACATTTAGAGCCATTTTTACCCAAGGAAGTTGAGGGTGGCGACCGTCGCGGTGCTCAGGTTTCAGCGGCACCCTTTGGCAGCGCCAGTATTCTGCCTATTACCTGGATGTATATTCGCATGATGGGTCGGGCGGGTCTTAAGCAGGCAACCGAAGTGGCGATTTTGAATGCTAACTATATGGCCAATCGACTGCAAGACCATTATCAGGTGCTCTATACCGGCGCCAATGGCCGAGTGGCCCACGAATGTATTCTCGATGTGCGACCGATTAAAGATGATGTGGGTATCAGCGTTGATGATATTGCCAAGCGCCTTATTGATTATGGATTCCATGCCCCGACTATGTCATTCCCCGTGTCTGGCACATTAATGATTGAGCCCACAGAGAGCGAGTCAAAGGCTGAGCTAGACCGTTTCTGCGATGCGATGATCGCGATTAAACAGGAAGTTAATCAGGTGGCCAATGGTGAGTTCCAGCTGGACGACAACCCGCTAGTAAGCGCTCCTCACACTGCTGCGGTAGTCACTGGCGATGAGTGGACCAGAGCGTATACTCGAAGTCAGGCAGCCTATCCTTTGGATTCTTTGCGTGACAACAAATACTGGCCACCGGTGGGTCGTTTGGACAATGTATTTGGAGACAGAAATCTGGTGTGCTCTTGCCCGCCAATGTCGGTTTACGAAAACTAGGCTGAGGTTAAGGTTGAGGTTAAGGGGAGCGTCTTGTTTCGGGCTGAAGGGCTCTTATTAGCTGAGGGCTCTTTACTTAGCTGAGGGCTCTTTACTTAGCTGAGGGCTCTTTTTTAGCTAAGGGCTCTTTATTTAGCTGAGGGCTCTTCTTTAGCTGAGGGCTCTTTATTTAGCTGAGGGCTCTTCTTTAGCTGAGGGCTCTTTAGCTAGCTGCTCCTTAAGTTAATAGCTCTAAGCCAGAGCCTGACGTTGTCTTTGAGCTGGGCAGTCGGTCTTTAAATGTTTATGCAGATCAACAGCGCTGTAAACATCGACTGCATCAGCAAAGCCCTTGATGGGGATCTGGCCTTTATCAATGCAGTGCACAGCGTCTTTAATTAGCTGGTACGTGTCTTTAGAGATAAGAATTTCATTGCTCTCAGCCGATGACTCTAGACGGCTAGCCAGATTGACCGCACGGCCAAGCAACGTGTAATCAAGACGGTTCTCAGTACCAAAGTTGCCCACCTTACAGACGCCACTATTAATGCCCATACGCAGCGCCGGAGGGTTTTCAATACCATCGGCCCGCCATCTTACCTGCAGCTCCTCCATGGCCCGTTTCATGGCGATGGCCATAGACACACAGGTAATGGCATCAGACTTAATGCCACGACTTTCAGGATCACCAAAAAACACCATAATTGAATCGCCAATCACCTTGTCGATAGTGCCACCAAATCGAAAAGCAATTTCAGACATCTCGGTTAGGTAGGTGTTGAGCAGGTCCGTTAACTGCTCGGGATCAAGCTCCTCGGCAAGCTTAGTGAAACCCTCCATGTCCGAGAAGAAAATCGTCAGCGTTTTCTCCTGGGTTTCCGCGCGCACATCCTTGCCCGTCAAAATAGCCTTGCGCAGAGCAGGGGACAGGTACTTGGATAGCCTAAAGGTTCGAAGAGTTAACCATTCATTCTGCCGCAATACAGAATCATGCTGATCCGCCAACAAAAAATGGGTGTGACGAGCCATATTGGTTTGCAGCAGTGCATAACCGGCGGCCACAATAAGAATAAACAGCTGAGTACCAATGCCGGGTGTAATGGCAACAGGCGAAAGCCAATAAGTCAGCCCAGCCCCAGTAAATAGGCCGAATAGATCAAGGGGAGAGGTAGGCTTTAGAGAGCCGACGATAGTGACTAAGAAGGCCAGCCCAAGGCCGAGAACAACAATAGGGTCAAAACCCACGAAGGCCATCAGGCAACCGGTAATTAACCCATCAATAAGCTCCATAATTACTGCCAGCCGCTGCCTTCTGCGCAATGGGATCGACTCATTGGCGGTAAAGTAGCTACTGAATTGATAGATAAAGAGGGCAGGTAGAACCGCGAGTAAAGCGGGGTGATAGTTAATATCCCCCCAGGCACCCAGCAAAATAGTAGCGGCGCAAATCGAGAGCGCCAACCGATAGAGCTCCTGCAACTTCGGCGACGGATATACAATCTCATTCCATGTCATGACTTTAGTCTAGCACCGGATCAGGGATGTCGCCTGAAAACTGCGTGCTCATTGCTTTTGCAGGATTGGTTGTGTACAGTTGCGACCCTCGAAAACCGCTGTAAAAGACCAGCTGTTGAAGAGAAAGCTGACGTAAAAAGCAGGCCGCGCTGCTGACTAGTTGATAGTTCAGAAAACGGCAAAAGTTTACGGAGAGGTGTCCGAGTGGCTTAAGGAGCACGCCTGGAAAGTGTGTAAGCGTTAATAGCGTTTCGAGGGTTCGAATCCCTCTCTCTCCGCCAAAAACAATCCCTCGCACCGCAGATGCGGGGGATTTTTTTTGCCGGCGATAGGCGGGTGAGACCCCTCGCGGTTCGACAAAATGCGAAAGCATTTTGGACGCCGCAGGCGGTCCGCAGGACTTGTTAGCGCGCTTTAGCGAGCTAACAATCACTAAACGCGAAAGCATTTTGGACGCCGCAGGCGGTCCGCAGGACTTGTTAGCGCGCTTTAGCGAGCTAACAATCACTAAACGCGAAAGCATTTTGGACGCCGCAGGCGGTCCGCAGGACTTGTTAGCGCGCTTTAGCGAGCTAGCAATCACTAAATGCGAAAGCATTTTGGGCGCCGAAGGCGGTCCAAAGGACTTTTTAGCGCGCTTTAGCGAGCTAGCAATCACTAAATGCGCATGCATTTTGGGCGCCGAAGGCGGTCCGCAGGACTAAATAGCAGGCTTCAGCCTGCTATTTATCAATCCCTCTCTCTCTACCAAAAGCACGCCTCTCTCCACCAAAAGCATGTCTCTCTCCACCAAAAATATACTTCTCTGTTAGCCAAAAACATGCCACTCACCGTAGATTCAGGGAGGATATCTCCTGTAATGCCGAACGGTCGATTCCGCTTAAAAAGACAATATGAATAGAAAACAATACAATCTATATTTGAATATATCTATCCAAGGGTCCGCCGGAAACCCCGTTTTCTTTCTTTAATTGTTGAGTTATAAGAGCCTTAATACCCTTTGATATGAGCTTTTAATAGGTTTTGTCTTGACAATCTATCAGCTGGCAATATTTAACATTTATTATTCTCAGTATTAATAATGTATTCATGATTTAATACTCTATTGGTTTTTGAATATTAAAAAATATAAATTTGTATGGTTCAATTGCGGTCTAGATCTAAGGATTTAAGCCTGAGCGTCCAAGATTTTAATTTAAGAAAAACAAAAAAATACCAAACATAGGTTAGACAAACTAATGAGGGTTTCTAAATGTATCATCTAAAAGGTTTCGGGCTAGTTCCCGTGGTGTGCCTTGTTCTTGCATCTTGCGGTGGAAGCGGAAGTGGAAGTGAAACGGCTGCATCAAACTTGGAGCCTGTTGTTACGGGTGATCAAACCATAGCAGTCCTCGAAGGGGTTCAGCTTACTAATGCATATAGTGCCTCCGACCCTGAGGATGGAACAGTAACACTTTCATTGGCTGGTACTGATGCATCGGTTATGACGCTGTCTGCAGCGGGTGACCTTACCTTTAATACTGTGCCTGACTTCGAGGCTCCACTTGATTCGGATACTGACAACGTCTACAACGTAAGCGTTGTTGCCTCAGATTCTGTTAATGAAACCTCCTACGCAGTGGCCATAACCGTTGCTAATGCTACTGAAGGTAGAGTGGTCGATGGTCCGGTAAGCGGCGCTAAGGTGTTTATTGATGCCAATGGTGACGGCGTTCAAAATGATGACGAAGCGTTCGTTTCAACGGATGCCCAGGGTAATTATGCCCTGCCAGTTCCCCTAAGCTATCCAGCGTCGATTGTTTCTATCGGCGGAACGGATACTCAGACAGGCAAAGTACTGCCTGATTTGGCACTGGTGTCAGAAGTTGCCTCTGCTGTCGCTACCGTGGCGATTACGCCACTGACTACTGTGTTGGTAGGCATTGAGAGTGAAACAGATAAAACCGCATTTCTTACCTCTCTTGGTATTACGGGGTCGGCTGAGGAATTATTGGCCGCGGACGGTTGGGCGTTAGCCGAATCTGGTGACGCAGGTGCGCTAGCAGCCCAACGGGTTAGCCAGCAAATTGCCGGTGTTATGCAGGCAATTAGCAGTGTAACGGCGAGCAGTCAAACCGCAGAAACTTCTGTACTTGATGTGGCTAAGGCTGTGGCGTCTAAAATCGCAGCGGCATCTACCGATGCCAGCTTTAGCCTATCCTCGCCGGCTTCACTGCAGTCAATTGTTACAGAGTCAGTCACTGTCTTAGTGACTGACGGTGCCGCAAGTGCGGCTGTGATTGCTGCTGTAGCGGACAGTATTGCAGCAGTGAACGAGGTGATTGCAGATCCTGAGATCGATCCAACCTCTGCCTCTGCTGCTGATATTGTTACGGCCGTGCAAGAGACTGTGCAAGCCTCGATCGTTGCCCTAGTCGAGGGCACTATCACCACTGAGGCTTTTGTTACTAATTCCAGTGTTGCAACGTTGTTTACAGCACTGCCGCCTAGAATCACATTGCTTGGTGCAGCTACGGTTGCGCTTGAGCAAGGCACTGCCTATACCGATGCGGGAGCAACCGCTTTAGATGTTGTTGATGGCGTAGTGGCTGTGACCACTGCAGGTACCGTGGACTCCTCTACAGCGGGAACTTACACGCTAACTTATACCGCCAGCGATAGCGGCGGCAATGCCGCTACTGCAGTCACTCGGACAGTGACGGTTGCTGATACTACAGCGCCTGTCATTTCCCTCGTGGGTTCTGCGGCCATTAGCCTCGAGAAAGACGCGACGTACACCGATGCGGGCGCTACGGCTACAGATGCGGTAGACGGCACTTTGACTGTGACCACAACAGGCACTGTAGATACGGCTACCGTTGGTGTTTATACACTCACTTATTCAGTCGCCGACAGCAGCGCCAACGCTGCCACAGCCGTTACCCGAACGGTGACGGTTACAGCGGTCGCTGGACCTGATGTGGACACCACTGGACCAGTCATTGTTATCACCGGCAGTGCTTCAGTCAATGTGGCAAAAGATGCTACGTACCAAGACGCAGGTGCAACAGCCTCGGATGCGGTCGATGGGACTGTCGCAGTGACTGCAACCGGTTCTACCGCAGTTAACACCGCTACCGTAGGTGATTATACGATCACCTACAGCGCCACTGATGCCGCAGGCAATACGAGTACTGCTACTCGTACAGTATCTGTAATTGCAGCTGCCTCGATTCAAGGGTATGCCTTGCCGAGATCGGTCACAGTCATTGAGACGGAGTAAGAAAATGAAATTATTAAAAAATCTATTATTGTTAGGGTCCATCGTCTCTCCCGTCGTTGTGGCCACTCCCTTTGAGAATGACCCGCAACAGTTTTATGTTGAGGGCCAGCAGTTAAATCAAACTATAGAAGACCTTAACTTTCTGCTGTGTATTGCTTCAGCTGCGCGAGCAGACGCCTTTGTAAACAAGGGTGCCTACTCGGCAACTTTGTATGAAGATGACTGTGAGGGGGCTTCAGATGCGTCCTCTGACCAAGCTGCGGCAACGCCTACCAGTTCGGCATCGTCTACGACCGCAGCCTCGGCCAGCGGTGTTACTGCCTCAGGAAAAACAGGGCTTCCCGCTATCGTTAGGGTCACGCGTACTGACACAGCATCGCCTGTGCAAGCCGTAGCCTGGGTTCCTATCGAAAGAGATGATGACGAGGATGGCGATTATGACGAGGGTGGCGACTTTGACGAGGGTGGCGACTTTGACGAGGGTGGCGACTTTGACGATGGTACCGATGGCTCCAAAGAAGATGAAGAGGGTAGTGGCGGCGCAACTATCTTTATGGCTATTAATCAAAATGCGGGGCC
>Ga0209199_1004312_pt1 | contig 13160 bp, 14 predicted proteins | sample COGITO_mtgs_1105_7_FD_184805 | JGI IMG/M metagenome (GOLD analysis project Ga0209199, IMG submission 184805) | Pelagic marine microbial communities from North Sea - COGITO_mtgs_110523 (SPAdes) (version 2) | ecosystem: Environmental > Aquatic > Marine > Epipelagic ...
AACAGATGTTTTTTGTAACCCATTTGTAACCCAAAACAAAAATGGGTTCAGATGTTTATCTTTTAAGTTATTGATTTAAATGGTGCCCCCACACGGACTCGAACCGCGGACCTACTGATTACAAATTAGCTGCTTTATATAAATCATATGTGATCAATAAGTATTATTTATGAATAATAATTGTTTATATCTAGTATCTTAAATTTATCTTATTGAAACATACTGGATCATGGGTTACACTCAATATCAATTAAAATGTTTCCCCGGTGTTTCCCCATGTCATATGAAGTTAACTTTACAGATGCGTGGTTAAGAAAACTGAAGCCACCTGTTGAACGTGAAGATTTTAGAGATAGAGGTACGCGAGGCCTTCAATTGCGATCTTCGCCAAGTGGCGTGAAAACATTTTCTTTTGTATTTAGGCTTGGGTCAAAGATGGGCCGTGCAACATTAGGCAGGCACCCTGACGTAGACTTAAAGTTTGCACGAACAAAAGCTGATGAATTTCGAAAACTTGTTTCCCAAGGTATCGACCCACGCTCTGAAAAACGTACTAAGCAACGCTTGCAAGAAATGACTGTCGAGTTGATGGTGCATGAGTTTATTCAAACATATGCCAAGCCTAAGAACTCCAGTTGGAAACAAGCCGAGAGCAATCTCCGCCTGTACCTCAGTAATTTCTATGGAACACAGCCAATTTCTGAAGTCACGAGAGCGGACATACACCAAATTTTAGACGACCTGATCGCACGGAATAAGCAAACAGCAGCTAACAGAGCCTTAGCACATATCAGAAAGTTTTTTGGATGGTTGGTCGAGCGAGGCTACTTAAATCATTCACCCGCTGATCATATAAAGCCAAGGCATAAAGAGAGCGAGCGCGATCGAGTTCTCAATGATGCAGAAATCAAAGCCATCTGGAACGCAGCAGAGGCTATGAGCGGGCCTTACAGTGCGTGGCTTAAACTTTTACTACTCTGCGGTCAGCGGCGTGTTGAAACAGCTTCTATGCGGCGATCTCAAATCATTGATGGCAGTTGGTATCTCTCCGCTACTGACACAAAAAATAAACAGCCGCACATTATTCCACTTCCAAATCAAGCCCAGCGCTTAGTTAATCAACTGCTCGAAAAGGAAGGTAACTTCTTAATCAAAAGTGGGCGAAACGGAGACCGCCCAGTCAATGGGTTTTCAAAAGCAAAGTTACAGATGGACTGCTTGTCCGGAGTCGAAAATTGGAAGTTTCACGACCTAAGAAGAACGGTTGCCACGAACCTCACAAAGCTAGGAATAGACCGGTTAATACTACAAAAAATCATTAACCACTCAGAGCGTGGCGTCACACAAATTTATGATCGCTATTCCTACATGGATGAAAAGAGGGAGGCGCTCCAGAAGTGGGCGGATAGGTTAGATGAAATCGTCAAGTGAATGGCCAGACCAAGCAATAGAATACGCTCAAAACCGGATCGTGCAGTTTACACAATCCCCCTTAAAAGACGCCCACTTTTTCCAAGGCTACCGCGAGCTAGCACTGACCAATAGTGGACATTCAGAACTAGACGATTTTCTCCCAGCTTTGCTTGCGAAAGCGGAGAAAGATAAGTTGGCATTCATTACAGCCAAAAGGATATGCGCCCATTTCGAAGCAAACGGTGCCGGCAAGCCTAGGGATCTTTCTGTATGGCTTTCTGACGTTCTCATGGACATAAAAAAAGAACCTAAGAATGGTAGAACTGGCCCAAATAAATCACAAACTGAACATCTCTTTCTGCTGGGTCTGGTGGCTACAATTGCCACTGTTTATTCCAGACCTGTTTATCCAAGCGTCTCAACAGGTGACGATGGCAGTGTTCTAGACGTAGTCGCAGTGGCTAGCAGTCGAGCAAAAAAGGAAACTGGTAAAACCATTTTTCCGGCGGGCTCCTCCGCAATGAAGAACCGATTTATAAAATCGAAGAAGGTTTTATCCTTCTTGCCCAAAATTTCTGCGAAATAAACTAATTTTGTGACCAAGCCAGAGCCATACTGACCACGTAAATTATGCACATCTTAACAAGATGGAGCACACTATGCGTATTCTAAAAGCCCAACAAGTATCAGACCTCACATCAATATCGCGATCACACCTACATCGCATGGCTCGTGAAGGTAACTTTCCCAAATCCATAAAAATCAGTCAGTGCAGAAGCGGCTGGTTAGAAGAAGACGTTCAAGCATGGATTTCAGAATGCGTGCGGAAGCACCGCAGTGGAGGTAACTCATAATGGAACACTCTTCTAAAAACGTCTCCCAAACAGTCGACTACATAGCTCAGGAGCTGAGGCGGCATATTGTTTTTGAGAATGAAACCCATCCTGATGCAATAGCCTTATGGATTGTTGGCACCTACTTAATGGACAACTGGACGCTTTATCCAAAGCTCTACATCAACTCCCCTGAGAGGGAATGCGGGAAGACCAGCTTGCTATGCTTAGTGGAGGCATTTTCTTACAACGCACGGATGGCTGCTTCTATAACACCAGCTGCATTCTACAGGATAATCGAGAGCGATAAGCCGACCCTATTGATTGACGAAGCCGATATCACAATTCGTGGGAATGACCCGCTAAACGGCATCATCAATGCAGGGCATACACGTAGAACCGCAGTCGTACTAAGGACAGAGCCAACGGACGACGGAAAACATAAAACCATCGAAATATCAGTGTGGTCGCCACAAGCATTTGCAGGCATAGGAACGCAAAAAGATACTTTGCTCAGTCGTTCAATCAAAATCAAGATGCGTAGAAAGATGGTTACAGAAACCGTGGCTACAACACCAATAGATTACTTCGAAAAGAACGAAGAGCTTCGACAATGTTTAAGGTCTTGGGCAGACGACGAAGGCAAAAGTCTTGGACAATTAGAAGTCAGAATTCCTCGCACAGCTTCAGACCGCGTAGTAGATAATTGGAAGCCAATGTTTCAAATCGCCAATTTTTTGGGGGATGATTGGCCTAATAGAGTGCAAGTGGCATTCAACGAACTAGAGGTAAACAACAAAGAGAGTAACCCGCTGTCGGAGGGGACCGAGTTGTTGACTGACATTCGATTGCTGATCGAGAGTCACAAGTCGACTGAGATACCCGCTGCCGAACTCCTTAGCTATCTTGTGATGAAGCAAGACAGCGAATGGTTTCAGCATAATTACAGCGGCAAGCCTATTACTCAGAAGTGGTTATCAAGAATGCTTCAAGGATACGGTGTTTATACGGAGCGTAGAAGACATGCTAATGTCTATGAAGTGGGTAAGTTACAGGAGGCATTTGCGAGGTACCTGCCCTAACATTTAGTCACTGGTCTGCGCTAACGGGTGTGGACCAGTGGACCATGTGGAGGTTATCAAGACATACTGATTTTATAATAATTAGTTATTAATTTTTAAATTGCTGTGAGATATAAACATTTTCCTATTGTCATTTTAGAAACAAAACCGTTTCGGTTTATCGAAAGACGTCCACTTGAACCGTAGAATTTAATCCTGTTCCTTTGAAATTCTGCCAACATAGTAGAGCTCTTTGATGAGTTACCTTCCCAAGAAATTTGATAACTAAATCTTTTGGAGCCAGGTTTATAAGATACAAGCCACCGAAATCGATGTTTCGTGTTTTGACATGAATTTCTGGCTTGATAAGCGCGAGCAAAACTTCTTACTTGATTTGCTTCAACTACTAACTTCGGACAAAAACCTTCTTGTGCATCACCTAAAGCATTAAAAAATGCCTCTGATATCAAATCATCAGGGTAATCGGCTTTTTAGATAACTTCACCCATAACTCAATTTCAGACTACAATTAATCTCTCGCAGCGTTATGTTAAAGGTATGCATAACTTATTCGTGAAATTATTAGGTCTTTTCTCCCTAGTTTTGACAACCGCAGTCAGTGCGGAGAAAAAAGACCCATTTGATATTACTGTTTACGGTTCCTTCTTGCATACAGGAACTGTCCCAAATGCATTGTTCTTCCTCAATGATATCGAGGAATATGACAGCTTTGAATTGCGCCGTGCCATCAGAAACCATGACATTAATATAGTTGTTCTGGCGAGTGATGGTGGCAGTGTTTGGGAAGGTCTCAACATGGCGGGCATCATTCATGATAAAGGGATTGCTACTTATGTCCCAAAGCTTCCCGAGCAACTAGGATGTTATTCAGCATGTTCGTTCATGTTCTTTGGTGGAAAGATACGACAAGCCGATGGGATCTTGGCAGTTCATCAAGCTGGCACATATGGTTCAGATAGCGATAAAGCTAATGCAAAGGTCAGTGAAACACAGCAAAATACTCAATTCACAGTGTCTGAAATAATAGGCTTCCTGAATGAATTTGAAACGCCTCCGTGGGTCTTTGAGAAAATGTTTAGAAGTCGTGAATTCTATGTCTTTGATAATGAGGAGAAAGAGAAACTAAATGCTCGCACCAAGGAAATTAGCTCCGAAAATTTTCATAAAATTAATACTTTCATCACCAAATTTATGAAATATCTCGACGCATCAGCTAAAGAACAGAAACAGGCTGAAGAAGAAAAGGAACCTTCGATCAATGATGAAGAACGGTTAAGGTTAGCAGTTATCAAAATTCAGAAACTGCTCAATGCTGCGGGCTGCAATGCGGGCAGTGCCGACGGAATATGGGGGCGCAAAACTCAAGCGGCAGCAGTTGCATTTGCTAGACAAGCAAAGCTTTCAACTAAAAAGAACGATTTAATAAGCACTAACTTCATCGAACAACTGAAAGTAGCACCCTCAAATTTTTGCCCTAAACCAAAACGAGCCAAGGCTGGCTTTTATTCTGTGTATCATTATAGCTGCAGAGGGAAGCAGCTTGGAACTTTGAAAGTCCAAAAACAGAACAACTCGAGAGCTGTATTCAAGCTCGATGGATTAGTCAGCTTATGGTTTTATTTTTCACATATAAATTTGAAGAGTGCCAAGTTTGGATTTAACCAAACGACGCACAATTATAATGCAAGCCTAAATCGAAACAGCGCGGGAAAAATAAATGGCATACGGCTTGGCATAGGCGGGAATAGTTGTTTCGCAAAAGCAATGTGAAAGCTTCTTTGGGTCAACACAAACGCTCTTTCGCAATAGCTGCTCCAGAACCAACAGCTAACAGCACAGCTACTACACAGCGAAACATGTGATCTAGAATCTTCATCCAAATACTCAACCATATAGGCTAAAGTTCATCAAGTATCACTGTAAGATTCCAAGTAAGCAGCCTATTGTTACGAAGCTCCACATGCTCCACAGGTCCACACAAGATTGAGAACGCATGCTATCCGTTGAGGCAGCCAATGCACTTCAAGACAGCTGGGTTAGCTAGCAACCTTGCTTCCTCAATCTCTTCTCCGCACTCCATACAATAACCAAACTCGTCTTCAGCTAATCTGCGAAGAGCGGCTTGCAGAGACCGTTTGTGTGCATCCCTGCGTCTCTGCTGTGCCTGTGCCATGGCTTGGGATTGCAGCGCGTCCATGCGCGAAAGCCTTCCAACGGACTGCTGGTCCAACTCGACAGTCTTCTGTGCGCTCTGGCCCAGCACATCCTCTGCAGTAAGCCCCTCTAATTGCTGCTCGATAAGCTCTTTGTATTTGGCAAACTGAATATCCATACCTACAATTTACTGCACATGCGTAGCTTCAACTCAATCCACAAGATTCAGAAGAATACGCTTGGCCTTTTATTCAGATCGCCTAGTTTGATACGAAAGTAACTAGGGACAATGGATGCAGGAAAGGTAATGACTTTGGAAATTTCAGGGAAGATTGTTGAAATATTGGAAGTTAAATCCGGACAGTCAGCGAATGGAGAATGGCGCAAGCAAGAGTATGTTCTGGAGACTGAGGCCCAATACCCCAAGAAAGTCTGCTTCATGGCTTGGGGTGATAAGATTGATCAGTTTAATATCCAGCAGGGAGAAACCGTTGAGGTTTCAATCGATCTGGAGAGCCGAGAATATAATGGGCGTTGGTACACGGATGTTAAGGCGTGGAAAGTTTCACGCAATGGTAACGACGCTAACAGCTCGCAGTCAGTTAATTTCCAAAACGCCAACACTCCACCAATTGCGGATATTAATTCGTTTGATAACGACGACATTCCGTTTTAACAAAATTCTATCCAATTTCGTTAAAACCTAGTTACTTAGCCAGTGCGTATGCGCAGTCACGTGTCAGTGGTATGTCAGTACGGCAAAAAACTGGGGCTATTCATCAAACAATTGTTGTTTGGGATCAGCCAAATTGACTGGTTAACTTAATGGATACCAGCGTACAGGAAAATCGAAATCTTTAAATCATGGACAATCCAGGTCTTTTCTTTTTCAACTTTTGAGATCGTAATTTAAGCTCTGGCAACTGTATGGGCGGATTAGTGTCATGTGCCAAACCGTGGCAGTTTCTGCACAATACCACGACGTCATTCAGGGTCGTGTGGCTTGGCCCACGATCAGCAAGGGGCTCAAGATGGTGGATTTCTAATTGCCTTAAAGACTCAGGAATAAAGTCACAGGCCATGCAGGTTTCACCATAATGAGCGAGTGCTGCTTTTCTAAGCAGAGGCGAACGTTCAGATTTTGTTGCATTAACTGAAATGGCCATTCCCTCAAAATACGTTTTCTGAAATCTGGCTGGTGCAATCTTATTAAAACGATCAATTCGCGGGTCGCAAAGTATTATTGAGCATTCGGCATCGGGTGTTCTTAAGCCTCTGCCAAAGACCTGCTTCAGCCTACGAGCCGCAGCATTTTTTGAATCTATAAAAGATGACATCGGATCTGGCTTCTGGACGCCAAAGTCCTCTTCATCATCATACCAAAACTCTCTGAGATTGTTTGGCCCAGTGTAGGGTATTCTAGGTACCACAACCGTTTTCCATTGTACCGGCGTATCAAGCCCTGCCCATGCACCCGCTGCTATGAGAACCTTTGTATCTCCCATACGCGCAGCAGCTTGCGACGTTGTTTCATCCGCGGCTCTTAAGGTCGCCTGAGTAGCATTACTTGCAATCTGTTGAGCTAAAGAATGCGACGGTGTAGCGACCAGTACAGGATGATCGGCATATTCAATTGCTTCACAAACTGCGTCCAGCCAAGCATCGCTTCCAAGCTCTTCATCAGTTATAAAATCAAATTGTAGGTCCCCATGTTTCTTGGGCTCAACTATTGCAGACAGTCTACTCTTCTCTTCTATTCCCATCGCACGACAAAAGTCTTTAAATGTACCATTTACAGACAGGGTTGCGCTTATAAAAATTGTCGATGCTCGGTTGGATACGCGTTTTAACAGCCTTCCAGGCAAGCGTGAGCGCACCTCTAAGGCTCCATCATCCGCAAAACCCACCTTAATAAACCAAACATCGCCAAGGCCTAACGCTTCTTCTATCAAGCGCGCCTTTGCCCTGATTTCTGACGGCAATGTCTTCTTTTTGAAGATTGCATCAATGGTCTCTTTTGGCGAAGATTCATTAATTCTGAGGCTTCTTAGATCAATTCTGCTGAGTGAAATATCAGAGGTCAAAGCAGCAAATTGAGGAAGCTGATCTGCCTCATCAAAGATAATCACATCTCTGTCTGTTGAGCCATTATAATCGCCATTGAGTCTTTGGTCTATGATCACGGATACCGAGGTGCAGAACATTATGTCTGCGTCTAACGCTTCTTGTTTGTGTGCCGCGTAATCTGCAGGTGAGGCTTCGAAATATGACCTAGGTCTAAAGGCCTTCACAATCACTGCGGGATAGGCCGCAAGTGTTGCTTTTAAGTCCCAGCTATCCAAAGCCTGATTGATCAGCTGATGGGTTGGGAAAACTATCGCAACCTTTTTACCACTTACCGCTGCGGCAACAAGGAACGGCAGCGTTTTACCCAGTCCAGTGGCTCCTTCCAGCAGTAAAGGTGCATCAGGGGTTTCTATATGTTTTTGGATCAGCTTAAAAAACTGATCTTGCTCTTCCGATCTAAAAATTCTGATCATCCCCCATTTTCCACTTTGAATCAGTAAACCTAACCAAAAGTGTGAATTAAACACTAGTTAAATCCAACTTCATATGGTGCGTTACGTTAAAGAGAGCCAAAACTAGCATGCTTGGCTCTCTTTATTTTGCCCCACATATCGATGGGGGCCACAACGGCAGGCTGGCGCACCTGGGCAAGCCATCTTGTTTCAGTTGCCCCACAAATTAATGGGGGCCACAACATCGCAGAAATAAGGCCGGGTACGCGGCGGTTTCAGTTGCCCCACAAATTAATGGGGGCCACAACGGGGCGGCAAAAGATCCGCTTCGGTGCAGAGTTTCAGTTGCCCCACAAATTAATGGGGGCCACAACATCGGCTGCTATAACTTGCGTGAAGCCATCGTTTCAGTTGCCCCACAAATTAATGGGGGCCACAACATCCTACAACACCCAACTGGCCACCGACTTGTTTCAGTTGCCCCACAAATTAATGGGGGCCACAACCAGTAGTGTTTTTATTAGTTGTTGCTCCATGTTTCAGTTGCCCCTCAAACTACTGGGGGCCGCAGCATTAGTCCAATAGAAGGTGTCAGGGTTATGGTTTCAGTTGCCCCACAAATAAATGGGGGCCACAACCTTCTATGACCGTACAATACAGACCTTCGAGTTTCAGTTGCCCCACAAATTAATGGGGGCCACAACAGAGTTTTCATAACCATTTAGAAAAGTTAACTTTAACCGCATTTCCAATATAAAAAATGTATGATTAGCTCCTTCATCCTAGGCTACGTTGTCTATTTGTGCTGGCGCAAAGCCACCAAAACTAATTCTTTTAACCAGCCTTCTATCTGTTTCTATATTAGCAATACCACTAATCTCACCGCATCCACGGGCATGCTGGGCACCAATCATCGGATAGCTACTGAAACGATCTAAGGCTCCACACAGAGCATCGATATCTTTTTCAGTGGAGTTTGTAATAATTAAACGTCCCGTCCACTGTACACCCGCAGGCATGGCGTAATGCGTAAGTATGGTCCGAGAAGAATTGGTCATGCCATCCATCGCATCACGGTACTCTTCAACCTTACTTTCTGTCGCAACTATTTGAGCATCCAAGTCTGCTGATGAACCGTCCTTTTTCTTCTGCTTCACCAGCCGCGCCAGAAGGCTTTCTGCAGCAGATCTCTTTGAATTTGCGTTGGCTCTTTTGAGATATTTTTCTCTCTCTTCATCGCGAACCAAGTCCAGTATTGCACCATCGTCTGCATCGCCTAAGTCCTTTCGAGCGGTGGTAAATACCTCTGGCAAAATATTATGCTCTGGAAGAAAGTGACTGACTTTTAGGCGTGATTGAACACCCAAACCGAGACCAAACAAATCGACAATTGGATTTTGTGCACGCATATTTTTTAAAGCCATCAGATCAATTTCATCTGGCTGTTGTTCGCTGGCAGCATCCTGCCCAATCAAATCACGGTAGGCTTCATCCAAAGTATAGTGATCACCGTTTCTGGCTCGCTCCTCCATCAGCGGGACAACCACATGACGCCTGAGCATTCCGCGAAAAGTCGTAGCAGGAATGTAACATGTTTCTTGCTTCGCACCTTCCGCGTCGAGCCCTCGGGTCATAACTGGAGAGTTAGCAAATTTATTTGCCCGAGTGTACTCGGCCACGGGTAGCGTGATACTCAAAGGCTGCTCAGATGTTAGAACCATATTAAAGATCGTATTTACCATTTCATTGTCTCCATATTATTCATAAAACAAGCATTCCAAAACCAAACGCTCTGCCTTTCGATCCAATTCCATCGCGCAAGGCAGTTTCGAATTTTTCTATGTCATTGATCTTGATGCATGCAGCAAAGTCGGTGCAATCAAGCGTGAACTGTGCACCTGGCTTTGGGATTTTCATCAGTTCTGATTGACAGGTTACATTTAAAACCGAAAAGCCACTTTGGGCGCTCTTTTTTTCAAGCCAGGTATGCCTGGCTCTCCAATCACCTTGCATCAGGAAATATTTTTTTCCTCCCCCAGACACATAACAGGATGCTCGCAATTCAATGAAAGCTATTGCGCCGACGGCAGGCACAGTAACGGCGACACCTTGTTTCGCATTTAGAGTGTGCTTTGTGCTCCGCACACGTATGTGGTCGCCGTAATCACAGAACAAATTTCTGCCACTCTCACCCTTAAAGGTGGCAGCGACAAGCTGATGCAAGTCATAGGCATTTTTTGCATCAGATTTTAATATTTTATAATCAAACAGCATTTTTTCTCCGCATCTTGGCGAGCACTTTATGTGCTACACCAGAAGCTTCGTTTGGTTCATCGGTATAATTGAATGTTTGAGACGAAGCTGGCCCACAAATTTTTACAACTCGCGCATCATGGGTCAAAAAGATATTGCCAATATTAAAGGTACTCTTTGTAAATTCTATAAAGCAGGTAGGTCCTGAAAAATTTTCGAGCTCCTCATACCATGCTTCATACCGGGTACGTGGATCGGCGGTTATAAGGTTTGCATGCTTTGCTGCAATTTTGGCTTGGATATAGGTTTTATCTTTTTTAACCATTACCCAACCGCTTAACCTCCCCGACTTTCCGGTAACAAGGAGATGGTTCATCGTGAGTGCACGTTTGCAGTCTGCGACTGCGTCATTGCTAAGATCAGGCAAAACATATCTAGCAAAATGCTCCCGGAGAAAAACAAATGTATTCATGAGACAGGCTCAGGAGCATAACAGGCTGACCTGTTCTCAGGATTCCAATAAGCAGGCTTCCAAGCGGTATCAATTATTGGCAAAGACTTATCACCATTAAAACGTTCTACCGGAATAGGCCTTAGTGCCTGTCCTTGCGCATCTATGAGACCGTCTGTTTCACTGTTCTTGAAGTCCCAACTTATAACTTCACCATAACCTGCTGTTCTTTTTTTGCCGATAAAAAAAGCATCATTAAGCAAGTCTTCAATCTGGTTAATATCGCCAGTCACATCCCAACTGATAGAATTTACAGTGATTGTTCTGTATTTATTTAGAACTGCTCCAAACTGTCTACGGCGCTTCAATCCTAAACTTTTGTGCAGTTTTGAGCCATCACGACTTTTCTTTACATGATTTGGGTTCAAGTCATGCTGGGCCCTCAGATTAGCAGCAATTGCCAAACCACCACGATCAATGACTTCAACCTGAGCTGCAGAAGCATAAAACAGCCCATCATCACATTGAATTGGAATGCTGGAGTGCGTTTTGTCGACATCCTGTAGCCGCTCAAACAGTAATGCACCTAATAGCGCATCAAATGTCATATACCCCTGAATAATAATCGGAGTACGAAGGGTTGCCTCAATTTTCACTTGTTCAAACATAAATAAAATTCACCGCAAGATTTGATTGTTACAGCTGGTGCTCAGGTTATTAGAGAGTATCGACAAGATACTAGAAATCTACTAAAAATTTATTTGAAAATCGTATTAATTATTTCATAGAGCATTCTCAGTCAAAAATGTGAGAGCAACACCCATCACTAGAAAGGGGCGGCTGTTTTTTGCCCCCCCTCTACCATTGAGAATCTGCCAAAGTAATTTTTCCCTAACGAACCCCAGCCCCATCCACCGCGATATCGGAGTTACCCGTGTAAAGGATCTAATATTTACTGGCACCCTTCACTTCACAACTAGCAGAGCAATTAGATTAAAATACGACTACGTCTAATATTTCATTTAAATGTTTAACATCTTTGTTTGAAATTTTTTACACAAAAATAACTATGCTGAATTTCTCAATTAAAAATAAAAGCCCTGCACTCATTTTTTGAAACATCCAGCGCGCTACAAAGTTTTAGACCACCACCCAAATATTCATTAAATAACCATTCAATATACTGCTCATCTTTCATTTTTGAAAAATGCTCTTTCGCTTTGAGCGGCTCATTTAGTTTCAGAGCTAGCGTTCCCAGTAAATCGTACATATAATCGGTAGCAAGATGATCAGCTTTAGCGATATCTAAAGCATCTAGAGCTACGAGATAAGCGTCGAAATAATCATCAGCCTCCCCGTTTTCCATTAAGTAAGTGGAGTAACGGAACATCAAGATCGGACAAGAATCTTTCACGCTTTTAGATAATGTATGAAGGTAAGATGCATCGTCCGCTTCGCCAGAGTAATTTTCACCATCAACTAGAAACTGACCTCCATAATAATCAGAAAGTATAATTAATATTGAACAGGATAAACTGCCATCGTCTCTTTTTGGTTCATCTGGCTCCATTGCGTAGGCTTCTTCAAAAATTGTTACAGCTAAAGAATGATCCTGCGGTATAGATATGCTGCCATAAGACAACATGATCGCATACCGATATGCAGCGTCTCTCGATCCAATTTCGTAAGCACGAATTAGATATTTATCTGCAGTTCTTTTTAAAAGATTATCAGTCTCACCAGAAGTATTTCGTTTATTTACAAAATCGGATAACGTATCCCGAAACAATATCATGTTAGCTTTGGCTTCACCTGCATTAGCGAGTTTACTGAGATATAATTTAATCTCTGATGACTTAAGTTTAGCCATATCATCTGGCACAGCACCGCCCCTGACCCACTCAAGTAATCTGTAGGTAGCCATTGCATGCCCCTGCCGCATCGCATCCTCCCAATAGGGCATCATTAAATGCCTTAAGTCGTGCCAATTTGATATGGCACCATTGTAAATTAATTCCCCAAGCCAGTACTGAGCATCTGGGTTTCCCATCTTGGCGAGCTCGGTAATCCTATCTGGTGGAAGCAACTTAATTTCGTCCAAGGATTTGGTATGAGCCATTGAAACATTCAGACTAAAAATGAAGATGGACATAATAAAAAGTTTTTGGCCAAACAGTTTCAATATTTTTTCCATTCTAGCCCCCTGCTCAACGTTAAGTTATGATCATCTAAATAGGATTGGGAAGAGGCTTAACAAACGCAATTGTTTCCCCTGAGTTTCCCCAGCGGACAGCACTAATAATTGATTTAACGTAAGTCTTTGATTTTATGGTGCCCCCACACGGACTCGAACCGCGGACCTACTGATTACAAATCAGTTGCTCTACCAGCTGAGCTATAGGGGCACTGGGCGAGGATTTAGGACAAAAAAACTGCCTATGCAAGCCCTACCTAT
>Ga0209199_1004313_pt1 | contig 13159 bp, 15 predicted proteins | sample COGITO_mtgs_1105_7_FD_184805 | JGI IMG/M metagenome (GOLD analysis project Ga0209199, IMG submission 184805) | Pelagic marine microbial communities from North Sea - COGITO_mtgs_110523 (SPAdes) (version 2) | ecosystem: Environmental > Aquatic > Marine > Epipelagic ...
TGGTTTGCTAAGTGTGATGCACGACACAACAGAAAGCGGCTGGGTGGCACTCAAATCCAACATATTTTCGACGCTCCAAGCCGCCGCTGTGACAATGCACGATGCAGTTAAGTCTTCAGACTCGCTTGCTAGCGTGATGTGACGCCCAACTTTGTCACTACGTGAAGTCGAAGTTTTGCAATGGACAGCGGCAGGTAAATCTCAGCAAGATATTGGTGACATTTTGGCAATTTCGTTGAAAACCGATGAAGTACATCAAAGATCCGCTCGCACTAAGCTAAGTGCGCTTCCGACTGCTCAGGCGGTTGTACTAGGCATTTCGATGGGCTTTATCGATCCCAAGTAGACAGACTTGCATTAGCGAAAACAATAAGATCGAAGGCAAGTGTTCGATTAACAGTAATTACCCACGTATTTTTGCCTAAGCTACGGAATTCCCCCAAATACAGACATGTCCAAAATAGTTAACAAAGCATGTAGGGTAAGGGGAATAAGAAATGTATATAATTATAGACTGTGTGTATGTCGATCATTACCCCGACTTGCTTCGGCGAGTATATTAACTTCGAACGCGCGTTTTTTCGGGATCGTCTTGGTTGGGATGTCGAGGTCACAGATGGACAAGAACGCGATCACTTTGACGATCTGTTTCCAACGCATACCGTCTCGATTACCGATGATGGCCAGGTCGCGAGCGCAATGCTACTTTTGCAAACCACTGGCCTGAATATGTTGGCAGACGTATTTAGTACGGTACGGCAAGGCGATCCTGCCCCTTGCAGTCCGCTCATCTGGGAAGCAACACGGTTTTGCGTCGACGCGAATTTTTTGCACTCCGGCAAAACTCGAAACTCTATCTCTTATATTATAAGCTAAGTGATGATCGGAGCGTTTGAATACGCTCGTGCTGCTGGTGTTGGAGAAGCGGGTGCGGTTATCGATCCAATCATGAATCGGGTCCTCAAGCGATCCTGCAATGCGCCATACGACTATCTTGGCAAAGCCACACCCGTGGGCAAAGTGACGGCAATTGCTGCGCTAATGGACTGTATCGAAGCACGTATATCCACTGTGCGCAACTTTGCTGGGATCACGGGTTTAGTCATTCTCAACGAAGAACATGTAATCGCGCAATACGGCGATACCAAAATAACCATGTAAGCTTTACAAACCTATCTGAACGAACAGCTCGGCGAGGCCGACGGTACTGAAGAACTTCATGCGACGCTGAAATTGATCTCAGAAGCAGAAAGATAATCAGTTGAGCTGACTTTGGTTGCCACACTCACACAAATCTTCAACTGGCAGTCATAGACAGTTTCGCGGGTCTCGATTGACAGGTAGAGGCCTGCATTTTTATATGCTTTTGACCAATCGGGGCCACAACTTCGCACAAAACAAAAAAAACCCGCCTGCAACTCAGACGGGGTTCTCTGTTTTACAATGTGAGAGAAATTTACTCCTCTTCAAGCGCCTCAACAGCCTTTTGAAGATCGTCTTTGCTGATCTCCTTGTCGGTGACTTGCGCCAACTCAACAATGTAATCCACAACTTTGTCTTCAAAAATTGGTGCGCGCATTTGCTGCTGCATCTGCTGGTTTTGTTGAACGAATTCAAAGAACTCACGTTCTTGACCAGGATACTGGCGAGCTTGGTTCATCATCGCTTGCGTCATCTCCGCGTCGGTCACTTGAACCTCAGCCTTCTGACCCAACTCAGCCAACAACAGACCTAAGCGCACACGGCGCTCAGCCAAAGACTTGTGCTCATCCGTCGCCTCGATCGTTGGGTGATCGTGGCCTTCAACCTCTGGGTTCTCTTCATGCCAAAGTTGATGTGCGATCTGGTCGGATTCCGCTGTCACCAAAGATGGTGGCAAATCGAAGGAGACGACATCATCCAGCTTGTCGAGCAAACCGCGCTTCATAACCGCGCGCGCAGCACCTGTGTATTCCGCCTCGAGACGCTCAGCGATCTGAGCCTTCAACGCTGGCAAATCTTCCGCGCCAAACTTCGTCGCCAACTCATCGTTGACTTCCGCTGCAACTGGCTCTTTCACAGCTTTGATTGTGCATGTGAAAATCGCTTCTTTGCCTGCAAGGTGCTCGGCTTGGTAAGGATCTGGGAACGTAACAGCTACGTCCTTAATTTCCTCAGATTTCACGCCAACTAGCTGCTCTTCAAAGCCTGGGATGAACTGGTTGGAGCCCAAAACGAGTGGAAAATCTTCGCCAGCACCGCCTTCGAACGCCTCGCCGTCAACTTTACCCAAGAAATCCATAGTGACTTGGTCGCCATCTTTAGCTTTGGAGCCTTTCTTGCGATCATTGAAGTCCTGCGCAGTCTCTGCAAGGTTCGCCAATGCTTCCTCTACAGAGGCATCGTCCGCCTTTGCAACCAAACGCTCAAGAGAGATCTTGCTCAGATCAACTTCGGGGATTTCCGGCAGCGCTTCATAGGACATTGTGACGTTTACATCGTCGCCCTCTTTCCACGTCTCGCCGTCAACCATTGTGACCTCAGGCTGAAGCGCGGGACGATCGCCCGATTTTTCAAAGTGCTCGGACATCGCGCCGTCCACAGCTTCCTGCATCGCTTCGCCAAGAATACGCTGGCCGAATTGTTTTTTCAGCAATGGCATTGGCACTTTACCCTTACGGAAGCCTTTCATCTCGACTTCTGGGCGCGCTTCTTCAAGCTTTTCGTTTACTTTCGCTTCGAGCTCTGCCGCCGCGATTGTGATGGAGTAGCCTCGCTTGAGACCTTCGTTCAATGTTTCGGTGACCTGCATGTCGTCCTTATCCATGTCGTAGGGGCCGCAGAGGCGTCCGCGGCGGTCAAAATCTGGGCCTTACTATGAGCGCAGTAAGACAGGATCAAGTAGATTCGGAAGAGATATGAAAATGGTGCGGGTGAAGGGACTCGAACCCCCACGCCTCGCGGCGCCAGAACCTAAATCTGGTGCGTCTACCAATTCCGCCACACCCGCACTATACGCCTCTTAGCAAAGCAATTTCCAGAACGCGAGAGGAAAAATGCAGCTTTACGAAATCTCAAGATGTGGCTGCGATACGCATCCGCTGCACAAGAGACTATATGCACACGGCGTTACCCGCTACCTTGACTTCAATAAGGTCGAAAATGACCGTGAGAGCAGAGTTAAGACATCACAAATGGAGCCAAAAATGGCCTGTTGCGAGGACTAGGTGCAGGCATTGGAAGATCTAAAAGCGCAGGAAAATTTCGCGCTGGCAGGTCTTTGCGCAAATACAATTATACTTACAATGGATGGGGAGCTCCTTGCCCATGATATCGCCCCCTGTGATCGTATCACAACGCGTGATGCAAATATGGTTGTGCTGCTTGGCGCGCACCGAAAACGCGTAATTTGCGATGCGGTGCAAATCAAAGCCGTATCATTTGGGCGCAAACGACCATCCGAAGATATAGTGCTGCCTTGCGGCATCAAACTGTTGATCCGAGATTGGCGCGCTGATGCGATTTTGGGAACGAAACAAGCCCTGATCGCCACGCAAGATCTGCACTATGGCGAATATGTGAAAATCCTAACTCACCAAGAATTGGACGTGTCAAATTCATTTTCGACAAGCCGCACGTCACTTATGCAGGTGGTCTTGAAGTGGGCTCTCAAATAACTCTGTAAAAGTAAGACGCATGAACTAGACGTTCGACAGCATACAAGAATGTTTTTATTTCGCCTAATAATTGTGCAAACCACTCATTTTTTAACCTTGTTTCAAATAGCAGTGCGGCTTTTCCTGCCTACAGCGGGCAATCCAATTGTGCATAACTTAGGTAACTGGTTTCAGCAGCTGTATAAGCGCACTGGAGCATTCCGCATGAAAAAGATTGAAGCGATCATTAAACCTTTCAAACTCGACGAAGTCAAAGAAGCGCTGCAAGATGTTGGTGTCCAAGGCCTGAGCGTTATTGAGGTCAAAGGATTCGGACGTCAAAAAGGTCATACTGAACTGTATCGTGGCGCGGAATATGTCGTTGATTTCCTTCCTAAAGTGAAAATTGACGTTGTTCTCGACGACGATCAAGTGGACGCCGCAATCGAAGCTATTGTTCGTGCCGCAAAAACAGACAAAATCGGCGATGGCAAAATTTTCGTAAGCCCCGTCGAGCAAGCCATTCGCATCCGCACCGGTGAAACCGGCTCAGAGGCGTTGTAAAACATCCCAATAACATTAACCTATAAGGACATATGGCATGAGTATTGCAGCCGTTCTAAAGCAAATCAAAGATGAAGATGTCGCCTATGTTGACATCCGTTTCACCGACACGCGCGGTAAAGTGCAGCACGTGACCGTAGACTGCGACCTTGTTGACGAAGATTTCCTTGAAGAAGGCTTCATGTTCGACGGCTCCTCCATTGAAGGTTGGAAATCCATCGAGAACTCCGACATGAAATTGATGCCAGACACCACGTCCACGTATCTCGACCCCTTCTATGCTGAGAAAACGCTGTGCATCCACTGCTCTATCGTTGAACCGGATACAGGCGAAGCATACGAGCGTGACCCACGCGGCACAGCGCAAAAGGCGGAAGCATATCTTGTGGCCTCCGGTATTGGTGATGTTGCTTACATGGGCCCAGAGGCGGAATTCTTCCTCTTTGACGACGTGCGTTACTCAAACACAATGAACAAAGTGTCCTTCGAAGTCGATGCAACTGACGCAGCTTGGAACACAGACACGGAATACGAAATGGGCAATATGGGCCACCGCCCTGGCGTCAAAGGTGGTTACTTCCCAGTTAACCCGATCGACGAAGCGCAAGATCTACGCGGCGAAATGCTCTCCACGATGAAGCGCCTCGGTATGAAGGTCGATAAGCATCACCACGAAGTTGCGTCTTGCCAGCACGAGCTTGGCTTGATCTTCGACAGCCTTACAAAGCAGGCTGACGAACTTCAGAAATACAAGTATGTGATCCACAACGTGGCGCACGCTTACGGCAAATCTGCGACATTCATGCCAAAGCCGATCTACGGTGACAACGGCACGGGTATGCACGTTAACATGTCGATCTGGAAAGACGGCAAGCCTTTGTTCGCTGGCGATAAATATGCTGACCTGTCGCAAGAAGCGCTTTACTTCATCGGCGGCATCTTGAAGCACGCCAAAGCGTTGAACGCCTTCACCAACCCTTCCACAAACAGCTACAAACGTTTGATCCCGGGCTTTGAAGCACCTGTTCTGCGCGCATATTCTGCACGTAACCGGTCTGGTTGTGTTCGTATCCCATGGACAGAAAGCCCGAAAGCAAAGCGCGTCGAGGCACGTTTCCCTGATCCATCAGCCAACCCATATCTGTGCTTCGCAGCACTTCTGATGGCAGGTCTTGATGGCATCAAGAACAAGATCGATCCGGGCGAAGCAATGGACAAGAACCTCTATGACCTTCCTGCGGAAGAGCTAGCGGACATCCCAACAGTTTGTGGTTCCTTGCGTGAAGCGCTGGACGAACTTCAGGCAAACGGCGACTTCCTATTGGCGGGCGATGTCTTCACCAAAGATCAGATCGAAGGCTATGTAGCTCTGAAAATGGAAGAAGTTGAATTGTACGAGCACACACCACACCCTGTTGAGTATGGCATGTACTACTCCTGCTAAATTGACTTAAAGACACAGAGAGAGCGTCCTAAACGGACGCTCTTTTTGATTCCTAATTTAGGCAAAGCCGACACAATCGATCATATTTCGACCAGAAAATTCCATTTTGGAAACAAACCTCGCCCCAATTGCTGCGTTAACCTTAGGTCACGAGCAGCAATAAAAGCGGTAACAATGATATATATCCCCAGATATGAGTTCCATGTCGCCACGTGGCGCGGCCTATCAAATTGACCAGCGAGAAATTGAACGCGTCTTGCACAACCGGATGTTGCTTTAAAGCGGTGGCTTTAGCGTTACAGCCGCAAGGCAATTAACTACAGCGACATAAAAAAACACGTTCGAAGGTTGGCAACGCGGCCAGTTTGAGTTCGCGCGCCACATTGCACAGATCAGCGTGAAACATGCCGCACATCACAAGGCAAAGTTCTGCTGGCAACACCATTCCAATTGCCTTTTGCATCGCCTTGCGCTTGTTGTGATGCTCGCAACTGTGCTTGCGTTTCAATACATATGAATTTTTCTCATTGGTGCTAAATCACGCGGCGGTAACATGGCACCGATATTCGCGTGGTTTGGAAGAATTTTATGGGACATTTATTCAAAGCGGCGGTAACGGCCGCCATTTTTGCAAGCAGCACCTTTGCGGTTCAAGCGGCAAAATGCGGCAACACATCCTCGGGATTTAATACGTGGAAAGCAGCGTTTGCGCCAGAAGCAAAACGCGCAGGTGTCGGTCAACGCGGCCCTCAGGCTTTCGCAAGCAGCTAATATGCCTCAAAAACGATTGCAGCAGATCGCAATCAAAAAAGCTTTAAGTACAGCCTTTATAAATTCATGAAAGTGCGCGGCGCACCTACAATTGTGTCACAAGGTCTTAAACGTAAAGCCAAGAACGCATCGTTCTTTCAAGCACTTGAGCGCCATTACGGCGTGCCGGCTGGTGTGATAATTGCCATTCACGGCATGGAGACAGGATTTGGGCGCTTTATGGGTGATAGTAGGATCGTGTCCGCGATCACTACCCTCGCCTATGACTGTCGCCGCTCCGCAGTCGTTGTGCCAAACGCGATTGGTGCGCTGAAACTTGTCGACAAAGGCGCGATCGACGGCAACACCAAGGGTGCGAAACAGGGCGAACTTGGCCACACACAATTCCTACCGGGCAACGCACTGAAATACGGCATCGATGCGAACCGCGACGGACTTGTCAATTTCTACACAGAAGCGGACGCACTTGCATCGACGGCCAATTTTCTACGCGAAAAAGGTTGGAAACCAGGCACTGGCTTTGAGGAAGGTTAGACGAATTTCAAAGTTATCAAGCAATGGAATGCGGCTGGCGTCTATCAAAAAGCGATCGCGATCATGGGTGCTCAAATAGACGGTTAATGCATTATTTCGATGAATTAGGAAGGCCTCGGTAAGTTCCGGCTCCCTTCACTTTGGAACAACCTTAATCAGGTAAATAGTCAAAAAAAAACGCAATGTCATATTCCGGCCATTTTCATTTACAATATATTCACAGGTAACAACAAAGGCTTAGTGACAATAGCATTCGGACAAAATTCGACACTTGCAGCGATCTTGATCAAAGAGAGCGCGACGTTGGATATTGACGATATTGCGGATCAAATATTGCGAAGCAAGATTGCACAGCGTGTTGGCACACGGTCTGTGACTTGGGATTGTGATGATCTTGTATTTCTGGACTTCGCCAACGTGCGCATTGCGCTCTATGACCGCGCACTAACGGAGTTTTCATCAAAGATTGTCTGCCTCGCGTCGGCCCTGTACCCAGAAAAACGCTTCCCCTACATATCAATAGCGCGAAACTGGCACGCACGCTTGTCATGCAATTCAGTGATCCTGTTTCTACAAATACAATTCTATGGAATGAGCTTGATCAAGCGATAACCAGCGCCGTTATGGATGACTTCCAAAGTGAGTTGGACGAAATGCTGCACTTTCTCGACGCTCAAATTCGAAGTGTTGCCAACAGATCCAACCAAGATCCTAGCGACAAGACGTCCAAGACTACACGTCTCGATCAACCTGCGATTGAGGAACTCAGGCACCATTTGCAACGCTCAAGCCACGTTGCCAAGCCAGTTAGCTTGCCGCTACATCTCAGTTTATTTTTTTTCTTGCACGTTCTTTTTCATGCTTCCTGCCTTCGGATCGGCACTGTTATCCTACATTTGGTTAAGCGATGGGGTAGACAAACCCTCCACGCCCACCTAGATCGACGAGAGGATCGCTGTGTCCTGCCGTTCGCGAGGGTGACCTTTTGGTAAATGCAGCACAACGATTGAGCCCTCCTTTTGACTTATGGTCACAAGCGGGCGGCAATGCGAACACCCCCAATACGCCGTGACCCATAATTCAAATGGGACCAAACCAATGAAACCGATCGAAAATGGCACGTCAGTGCCCAGTTCCGACCAACTCAAAGTGCAAGCAAAACGATTGCGTGGGACGATGGCGGAAAAACAAAAACCCATCACGCAAAGCATGTCGCTGGAAGCGGTGGCAAAGCAATGGGGTTACCCTGACTGGAACACCCTTAGCGCCGCTTCCAAGTCCAACGCCCCGCGCGGCTGGTCAGTTGGCCAACCTGTAGCCGGCACTTACCTTGGGCATATGTTCCAAGGAAAGCTCAAAGCGGTTCGCGCTGCAAACGGTGGCTTTTGGTATGTCACCGTCGTGTTTGATGAGGCCGTTGATGTTGTGACATCCAGCGCATTCAGCTCATTTCGCAAACAGGTGAATGTAGTGCTGAACGCCGATGGTGTGACACATGCGAAGACCTCTAACGGTGTTCCGCACATGGAGCTTCGCGGAAGATAGTAACGAGGGGAAAATTGGCGCACCCAAGAGGATTCGAACCTCTGGCCTCTGCCTTCGGAGGGCAGCGCTCTATCCAGCTGAGCTATGGGTGCGTCTTTGGGGCGGTATAACTTTGCCGCCCCTGCCCCGCAACGTCAAAATCCAGTGAAACAAGTGTACCGATCATGCCAAACCCTCTGAAACAATATTTTGAAAATATTAATTTGTTCCAGCTTACACCTTAAGCCTGTGTACGTATTCCTCACCTGTAAGCAACAAACTTTTTGCCTAGTAACGAGGGTAAGAGCGGAGCTATCTATGAAAAACCTCGTACGACCAACCTTATTTGCGACTTTTGCCTGCCTCATTGCCACCGCAGGCTGTGTCAGAGACGCAGAAGATTATACGACTAGCTCTTTTGCGACGGCCGTAACGTTGGGGGCTTCATCCGCGCAGATCATCGGAACTACACTGACGCAACGCATCAATGGCTCTGACGTGAATTCAGACGGTGACGGCTATGCTTATGAAATCGATGTGGATGGCGGCGAAGGGTTCGTCGCGCGCGCAGGTTTGCTTCCCAGCACGCGCGTTCCGACCCTCCCTTAGGGCGGAGGCGCAACGCTAACAGGCACATACGAGGCCGCTAGGGTCACGGGAATAGATCTCGATAATGGGCGCCTGACAGGCTTTGCGCGTAAAGGTGGCGGTGCGATCACGCTTGAAGCGGATTTTGAGGGCAATACGCTGAGCGGAACATCCGACGACGATATACTCACAGTGAATGGCAGATTCGACGATTAAAACCTCGCTGGCACTGTGAACTATCGCGATATTTCCGGCACGTTACGTGGCAAAATTGGTGGCACCGAAGCCATTGGCATCTTTCATGGTAAAACCAGCTCATCCCTGATGCCTGGCGGATTCATGGTTAAAGAATAGCGCTAGCCGAACAGGTCGTGCGCCAATTCCAACGCATCGACCAGTGCATCCACATCTGCGCGCGTGTTGTACATCGCAAATGACGCGCGGCAGGTCGCAGTTTCATCCAAAAACTCCATCAGCGGACCCGCACAATGTTGGCCGGCGCGGACCGCAACGCCCTTTTTGTCGAGGATGGTGGAGATATCATGCGCATGCGCGGCACCTTCCATGGTGAAGCTGAAGATCGCGCCTTTGCTCGCGGAATTACCCTGCACATTGATCCAGTTGAGACCACGAAGTTTGCTCTGCGCATAATCGCGCAGATCCACCTCATGGGCGGCAATCGCCTCCATACCAAGGCACATCATATAATCCAGTGCAACGCCCAGACCGATCATTTGCACGATACCCGGCGTGCCGGCTTCGAACATCATCGGTGGATCATTGTAGCTGACTGCGTCTTTGCTGACTTCGCGGATCATATCACCGCCGCCAATAAAGGGACGCATCTCTGCCATGCGTCCACGCTTCATGAATATCGCGCCAGAACCGGATGGTCCGTATAGTTTATGACCCGTGATCGCGTAGAAATCACAGCCGATATCATCAACGTTAACCGGCATATGGACCGCCGCTTGCGAGCCATCTACAAGGACTGCAACCCCCCGCTCATGCGCGGCCTCGGTGATCGTTTTCACATCCACCACAGTACCGAGAACATTCGACATATGCGTGACAGCCACCAGTTTGGTGCGCGGTCCCATAGCATCAATCACGGCCTGTGGATCAAGATCGCCATTAGCGTCAACATCCACCCATTTGATCACTGCTCCCTGCCGTTCGCGCAGAAAATGCCATGGCACAATATTAGCATGATGCTCCATCACGGAGAGGATGATTTCATCCCCCGCTTGCAGATTAGGCATAGCCCAACCGTAAGCGACACTGTTGATCCCCTCGGTCGTCCCCGAATTGAACACGATCTGCTCCGGATCAGCGACGTTCAGGAATTTGGCAATCGTGGTGCGCACGGCTTCATATTTGTCCGTTGCGAGATTGCTGAGATAGTGCAACCCTCGATGCACATTCGCGTATTCTTCCGCGTAAGCGCGCGTGATTGCGTCGATCACAACCTGCGGCTTTTGCGCGGACGCACCGCTGTCGAGATAGATCAACGGCTTGCCATTCACCTCACGCGACAGAATTGGAAAATCGGCGCGGACCGTCTCTACATCAAACATAAGGTGTCAGTCCCATATTTTGCACGCCCAGCAAGGACAGCAAGATCGCAAGGCCTAGCATAATACCAAGGCCGGATAGAATGAGTGCACAGAAGCTGGTGAACAGGTTTTCAAATCCATGCGCCACATCGACGAATTGTAACAACAACCACATCCCGTAAAGCGTTGCACATAGGACCAAAAGACCCGCAATGCCCGGAATGATCGGCATCAACAAAAAGGCCGCCAATTGCACTGCAAAGCGCAAGAATTGCAGCCAGATCAGCAAAGCCATGACATCATCCAATACCGCGCACCCGCCAATAATCCGGCCTGCATACGTGATTGAATAGATACTTAAAGCTAAGCCAGAGCCGATCAAGATCGCAAAGATGATTGGCGAAGAAAAAATGACCGGTAGCGCAACCTGCGGTGGTGAAGCGAAAAGCGAAATCTGATACACCATCGTGTTGAGCAGCACGGCGAGCACCAAGGCGATCCACATCACGGAGCGGTTGGGTCTGATCGAAAGGATTTCAGCCGCCGCTTCACGTGGTTGCGACAGCGTGCCCATCGTCAGATTTATAAATGCATTCAACATCAATCCGCCCTTTCGGCTTCAAACATGCCTGCAATCCAGAACCAGACGAACACCGCAAACCAAACGACACCAACGATTTGCCACTCGAGTCCTTTACCGATGAAGCCTTCCACCAAACCCCACAGCAATTGCAATGGGCTGGCCGCAAGTAGCGCCCAGAACAAAGCAAGGCGCGCGCGATACCAAGTGCCTTTACCACCAACGATCATCGCTAGGATATGAGCGATGGCTGCGATTGCGTAGAACAGCAAAGGTGCCATGATCCACGCCATAAGGGCCCCACCGAGCAAGGCGTTAAGCTCTGCACCACTTTCATGGGCCTGGCGCGCAAGACCGGGCCAACGCGAGACGAAAGCGACGATGCAGGCACCAATAATAACAATCAAAGCAAAGGCTTCGCGTTCACCCATGGCGAAAAGCCGCGCCAAAACAAGGCGCGGTCCTTTGTAGGTAGACACGATGTCAGTGGTGACAGACATCAGCCGCGACGTCGCGCCAGCCAAGCCGCGAGGCGCTCGTTAATTTCTTCCGCGAGCGTGCTGTGTTCGATCTCCTCAACCGCTTCCGCAAGGAACGACAAAGTCAGCATATCTGTCGCTTCACCAACGGGAACCCCGCGCGAGCGCAGATAAAACAGCGCCTCCTCATCAATCGCACCAGAGGTGGACCCGTGTGAGCAAGCCACATCATCGGCATAGATTTCCAACTCTGGCTTAGCGAGAAATTGACTATCTTCATCCAGCAAAAGCGATTGGCTGATCTGATAACCATCGGTCTTTTGTGCACCAGATTTCACTAGGATTTTACCTTGGAAAACACCCGTCGCGCCATTGCGAAGGACCTTCTTAAAGACCTGACGGCTTTCACAATTCACCGCATCATGAGTAATGAAAACCGTATCGTCATGATGAAAGTCGCCGTCTCCAAGCGCGGCACCTGCAACAGTTGCATGTGCATCATCGCCCGTCAGCTCGATCACGCACTCATTGCGCGTCATCACGCCATTCGCAGTGAGCGTGAAGCTCTTGAAGCTGGATTCAGTTCCGAGGCGTGCGAAAATATGCGTCGCCGCGCGGCGCTCATGATCGCGGCCTTGTGCACGCACATGGTGGAACTTCGCGCCATCTGCGACGTCGATCTCCATACACTTGTTGAAGCGTGCTGCCGCGGGACCGTTCTCTAAAATGGTCACTTCCGCACCCTTGTCAATCTTGAGAACATGGTGAAGGATCGCATCAGAAGAATTTGAAATATGACGGTAAATCAGATTAATAGGCTTACTCGGCGTACCAGTTACATGGATCAACACGCCATCAGTAGCATAAGCCGTGTTTAACGCAGCAAGCGGACGTTCAACAGGGTTTTGACCGTTGTTTTCCAAAACACCGTAAAGACCCTTGGCCCAGTGGATATCAGCTGTCGCACCCGCAAGACGCTCAATCGTGACACCTTCTAGTGTAAGGTCATCAGATTCGTCAGCGCTGAAAACACCGTCGACAAAGACGATTTTCAAACGTCCCAAAGCGTCAAAGACAGGCACCTCGTCCGTATGAAGCACCGCTGCATCCGGCGCTGTAGGCTGAACCAATGTGTCTGGGCGGGTGTACTTCCAATACTCATCGCGCCGCGACGGCAAACCCATACTGCGCAGACGCATCAAAGCATCCTCACGCGCAGCGGTGCTCCAGCCCTCTTGCGGCATATCAAGCGTGTTCAAACGCTCTTCTGTCGCCTCTATCTTTACTTGTGCTAAGGCCATTTACGCCACCTCTGCCAAAATATCCGCGTAGCCGTTTTGCTCAACTTCCAATGCCAGCTCCGGCCCACCAGTTTTCACAATACGACCATTGGCCATGATGTGAACGACGTCCGGTTTGATATGATCCAGCAGGCGTTGATAGTGCGTAATCACAAGGAATCCGCGGCCTTCGTTTCGCAACGC
>Ga0209199_1004314_pt1 | contig 13159 bp, 10 predicted proteins | sample COGITO_mtgs_1105_7_FD_184805 | JGI IMG/M metagenome (GOLD analysis project Ga0209199, IMG submission 184805) | Pelagic marine microbial communities from North Sea - COGITO_mtgs_110523 (SPAdes) (version 2) | ecosystem: Environmental > Aquatic > Marine > Epipelagic ...
CTTAACTAAACACAGATGAGCGGTGACTCCTAAAAGTCAAAACGCTCTCTGTCTCAAACTGTATGATGACGGACAAGCCCTACTGCTTAGTTCCGGCTCAAGAATTGGCGCACTCGGGGGCGTTTTCGAATGCCAAGACTCCCTATTGAACTACCACTCTTGCTTCAAAAAGGAAGGTCGCGAGGGCGGCTTCAAGGTCTGAGATCGATGATTGGTCGTCTTCCGGCAGAGCCACCGTGACACGCATACCGCGGGTTCCACCAGCGACAACGTCAACGCTCGCGTTGGTTAGGCCCATTTCACCCTGCACCAGATCACTGATCCGCCTTTTGGCGGCATCGCACCGCAGGCTTGGTTTGTAAATCTTGCCAACGGTGGTTAGCGGAATGGCGTCAACAACATGAATAAGCTTGGGCCATGCAGGGCGTTCGTCGATGGCGCTTTGGGCGTGTTTTTGAAGATCTTCGATGCTCACATCAGCATCTGGAAGGAGTTCTACAAAACAGACAGGTAGCTCTCCAGCGTAGGCGTCGGGCATGCCAACCGCTGCGGCCAGTGCCACAGCAGGGTGGGTGCTCATGACATTCTCGATCATAGCCGGGTCAATGTTGTGCCCGCTGCGAATGATGAGATCTTTGGAACGGCCCGCAATGTAGACGCAGCCTTGCTCATCTTTGTAGCCAAGATCACCCGAGTTCAGTCGGCCATCATCAAAAACGCCTGCGTTGTGTTTTGGGTCGCGATAACCGGGCGAGATGTGATCACCCGAGATCGCAATCACGCCGATCTCGTCAGTCGCGCAAGGTTCCCCAAGGCTTCCGTCATCGTTCAGGCGCAAAATCTCAACCTTGGTGTAGGGCAGTTGCCAGCCAACCGAGCCGACGGTGCCGGGGCCAGAAAGCGGATCAATACTGACTAGCCCTGAGGCCTCCGTCATCCCGAAAATTTCGTGGAGGTGGCATCCGGTTACTTCCTTGAAGCGCGCGCCAACCGCGGGCGGCAGCAAGGCCGCGCCTGTCAGGCCAGTGCGCATCGAGCTAATGTCATTGTCCCCAACAGGAATTTGCAAGATCGCGCCGATAGCCGTTGGGACACCGCCCACCACAGTAACTTTGTGATCGGCAACCAAACGCCAGAACCCTTCGACAATTGCTGGATTACGCAGTCCGGCTGGCGTCATTACGACAAGCTCGACGCCCGCCATGAACGCGCTTAGGCCCGCAACGATCGTGCCTGCGACGTGAAACAGCGGCAGCGTTGCAGTCATGATATCGTCGGAGGTATATCCGCACATGGCAGCTCCGCCGAAGGCCGAAACAAGCTGACTGCGATGGGTGTGCGCGACAAGTTTTGGAACACCCGTCGTGCCGCCTGTGTGAAAATACGCAGCGACATCATCACCTCCGCGGGGCTCACCAAAGATCAGACAATCATCGGGTTGTTCGGCGATAGCTGTGCCAAGATCAATCACGCCGTCTTCGGGGGGCGTTCCGGGAGGAGAAACGCGCACCAAGATCAGGTCGGGGATCTGTTCGCGCAGTTCCAACGCCTTCTCCCAGATGCCGAGCTGCGGATGCGGGCCGAGCGCGACAAGGATCTTCGCCTCTGACGCTTTGATCAGTTCGACGATGCTGTCGGGTTGCAACAGAAAGTTGATCGGCACCGCGTAGCCTGCTGTTTCGGCAGCCCAGAGTGTCACGTAAGTTTCTGTGAGAGAGGGCAACATGTAGGCGACACCCGGAGCGGGGCCAGCGAGCGAAGAGAACAAGTTGGCGGTCTGTGTGATCATCCCCAAAACCTGGCTGTAGTTGGTGCGACGGGGCTGTTCATCGGCCGCGCCTGTCATCAACATGGTGATCGCAGTCGATGTCGGGTTCTGCGCGGCGCTGGCCTTGAACGCATCGTAGATGCTGCGTTCAGGCAAGCGCTGCTCAAGTGTCATGTCCGCCTCAAAACGCTTAAGGTCATCACGTGTCCGGATCGTTCCCTCACCAAAAGTCGCCATCTTCGTCACTCCCAAATTCGTTTGCTGTTCTGTTCGTTGTGGTCAGGTTGGCCTGCGCTGTTCAAATGCAGGCCAATAGTGAGCTTAGGAATTGCTGACTTTGACAACGACTTTGCCGAAGTTCCGGCCTTCAAGAAGCCCGTTGAAGGCGTCTGGCGCATACTCTAATCCTTCGATCACTTGTTCGCGATACTTGATTTTTCCGGTCTCAATCCAGCCCGTCATTTCTTTGGCAAACTCTGGATATTGGCTGGGGAAACTGTCCCAGACGATGAAACCCTCAACCTTGACCTTTTTCACCAAGAAAGCCCCCAGTATCGCACCCGAGCGGTCCGGCCCTTCAGGAAGGCTAGTTGCGTTGTATTGAGACACCAATCCGCAAAGAGGAACACGGGCGAACGGGTTCAGAAGCGGCAGAACGGCAGCAAACACCGCGCCGCCGACGTTTTCAAAATAGACATCGATACCATCAGGACAGGCCGCTTTTAGTTGCGCATCGAAGTCCGGAGCGTTGCGGTCGATGCAGGCGTCAAAGCCCAGCTCGTTTACCGCATGGGCGCATTTTTCAGCTCCCCCTGCAATACCGACGGCACGGCAGCCTTTGATCTTGGCGATCTGTCCGACAGTTGCGCCAACGGGGCCAGTTGCTGCTGCTGTCACGACTGTTTCACCGGCTTTCGGCTCGCCGATAAGAAGCAGGCCGCAATAGGCCGTAAAGCCGGGCATGCCCATTATTCCGAGCGCCCAAGACGGGTGCGCCGGATCAGTTCCCATGTTGGTGACGCCGACCCCATCTGAGACCGCATAATCCTGCCAGCCACTAAAGCTGAGCACCCAGTCGCCAACAGCAAACCCTTTGACGTCTGATGTAACAACACGCGCGACGGTACCACCGACCATCGGTGAGCCGATGGCCACCGGATCGGCATAAGACTTAGAGTCATTCATCCGGCCGCGCATGTAAGGATCGAGCGAAAGATACTCTATCCGTAGCAGCATTTCGCCAGCACCAGCAACGGGCACATCTGAGGTATCAAGGCGTAGGGTGTCCGCGTTTGGCGCGCCAACGGGGCGCTTTGCAAGGACGATCTGGCGATTGGTGTCAGTGAGTTGTGTCATGAGTATCTCTTTTCAAGATGCAAGTTTCAGGTGCAGGCGAACATCGACGTTGCCGTGCAATGCGTTGGAATATGGTCAGACCTTGTGAGCCGCTTCGAGCAGCGCATGGGCGTCGGCTTCCGGCAGGCCTGCGATGTTTGCGTAGAGGTCAACGTCGAGCCCGTAGCCGCCGCTTTCGAGTTGCGCGAGGCCCACTTCGATTGTCGTTGAACTCGCAGTCGGGGCCAGCTTCATGCGCTGTGCCGCCAATAGCATCGCGTTGTCAAAACACGCGCTATAGCCAATTGCGAACAGCTGCTCGGGGTTAACGCCTTCGCGTTTGCTGCCGGGCGGCACGATGTTGACTTCAAAACTGTCGTCATCAAGTTTGCTGACGCCTGAGCGTCCGCCAGTCGCTGTAGCGCTGGTTTTATAAAGAATTTTCATATCATGTCCTTTGTGTGTTGGTGCGGCTTAGGCAGCATGATTTCGGTTGTTGCCATCGCGTTCAAAAACGGGTCGCGATTGCGCGACAGCTTCGCCACCAGGCTCGCGCCCAGCCACATTTCATAGAGCGCTGCGCCGAGCAGGTCGGGCTCAACGGTTTGGGAAATCGAATTGTCGGCCTGACCCTCGGCAATCGCTTCAGACAGGCGCATTCCGATCTGGCGTGTTCCATCTTCAAGGATTTCACGCATCTCGTCGGATACATCTGAAATCTCAGCGCCAATCTTGACGATAAGGCACTGCACACAAGCGTCGCCAGACGTTTGCGAACTGGTCCACAGTGACCAATACTGCATCAGTCGCGTTCGCGCGTCGGGGCCTTTAGTGGTCAGTATTTCGTCGAGGCGTGACATGTATTGCGACATGTATTGCTCGAGCAAATTGCAACCAAAATCTTCTTTCGAGGAGAAGTAGTGGTAGAACGACCCTTTGGGAACCGAGGCCGTTTTTAGAAGCTCGTTCAACCCCATACCCGCGAAGCCCCGTTGCGCGACAAGGCCGCGGCCTGTGGCAAGAATGTGGTCTCTGGTGGAATCGGTGCGTGTTTGCATCAGGCTTGATACATTCATATTAGACCAGTCGTCTAGTTTTTTGTGAAGATTGTAGATCAATCTAATTTCACAGTTCCACCCCTTGGATCTAATGAGAGGTGATCCAAATGTCTTGCTGAGGCAGTTTTTGAAACAGGAAACACTCACTCAATTCTAGATAGTGAACTGCGGTCCCAATTTGTCCCCCTTCAAAGTGTAGCTTCAATAGAATAACCCGAAATTGGGCTCTTGAAGCCCCTTAGCGGCCATTCTGCAGCATTCAACATTTTGGGCTCTTTCCTGCTGTTCACTGCGCTTTGGTTGAAGGTCCGCTCAGACCTGCCACTTGTCCACTTCGCCATCACTTCCCCCAGACTTTCACCAACGCCTCCCGCATGACCTCCAGCGCATACCCTGAGCCATAGTTGGCAGCCACTGTGTTGGTGTTGTGCCCGAGGATGGCCATGGAGATGGCCTCAGGACAGCCGGTGTTTCTCAGCTTGTCCTTCATGCGGTGGCGTAGGGAGTGCATGGTCAGCTTCTTGTCTGTGATGACTGAACGAAGGCGCTTCATCAGCATGGCAGAGCAACTGTCAGCGCCTCGGTCCTTGGCATAGTTTGGAAACAGGGGTGCCTCCGAGTCCTTACCTTGGGCCAGCTTTGCCAGGGCTGCGGCAGCAGTGTGCGAGAGTGGCACAGAACGCTGCGAGTTGTTGGTCTTAAGGCTTCTCCAAGGGGTGGCTACCAGATGGAGACATTGTTGCTCTAGGTCACAGTCTTTGACCCTCAGGCCTGATACTTCGGAGACCCTCGAGCCGGTGTCACGCAACGTGACATACAGGGCCCAAGCCGTGTCATTACTCGAGAAGGCGGTCTCTAGGGTGACCACCTGGTCATCACTCAGGGGAAGCCTGTCGTGCTTTGTGGCACCAGCTCCCTTTATCTTGAGGTTGGTGAAGACGTTGGGGATGGTCAGGGAGTGCTCGACAATCACATGGTTGATGGCTGTCCTTACAACTCCGAGCATTCTCACAGCGCTGTTGGCTGAGACCCGCTCCAGTAAGTGGTCTCGCAGGTCATTTGCATCCTGTCTCGTGATGTTAGTCAGGGGCGTATACTTCAGCTTCTGCTTGCCGAAGACGCTCTTCATGTCTGTGCGCAGCCGCCCCACCCGCTGCCCAATCTCCCTAGCAGCCTTAGGGGTGTCTGACTTGTAGGCCTCATACTGGTCTAAGGTCATGGCGAGGGTGAGGACGTCAGGCTTCAACTTGCCCGTGTAGACCTGCTGGACCACTTCTGTTGGCATCTTTTGTTTGTGCAGGTCTTTGCCCAGCTCGTTCAGGGCATCCTCAATAGGAGAGTACTCAGGGACAGTCTCGGCCAGCACCATCTCAGCCACCTCATCGCCCAGTGCTCCACGGATTATCTCTAAGCTGCGTTCTCTGGCTGACTTGTCTGCCTCATCATTCAGCAAGGCTTCGATTCTTGCATGCACCAAGGGTAGGGCCTGCATGGCCTCTCGGTAGCTGTCCCCGAGCTGTCGATACAGTGTGGCCTTTCCAATGAGGGGTCTAAGGCGCTCTGGAACGTTCCTCTTATAGCGAAAGCTGCCGTTGCTCCGGCGAAAAACATAGCGGGGGAGTCGTAGGGGCACATCATCACTCATGGTTGTGGATTGTGCGCCTAACGTGACCTGGTTCAAGCCAAAACGGTTCTACAGGTCTGACTATTTTAGCCCCAAAGCTGACAAAGTGGTCCCGAAAGCGGTCCCGAAAGTGGTCCTGTGAGAAGCTATACCACTGTATTTGCTTGGTTTATTGGTAATTTAAGAAAGATTTTGGTGCCCAGGAGAGGACTCGAACCTCCACATCGTTGCCAATACTAGCACCTGAAGCTAGCGCGTCTACCAATTCCGCCACCTGGGCAGGTGCCTTCGGAGGCGCGTTTAGACTTGGGCGTCATTCCTGTCAACGAGATTCGCAGGGCGCTTTTTTGCGAATACCTCGACGACAGGTCCTGTTTTGCCTAAAACAAGGCCGTTTACGCTAAAAAAAGCGCCTCATAAGCGGCTTGCCTGCACGCGCGCGGCTCGGTACATCTGCATCAACAAAAAGGCGAAGGATTACGCGCATGTCCAAACTTGTCACGATCTACGGTGGATCCGGTTTTGTAGGCCGTTATATCGTACGCCGCATGGCGAAAGAAGGCTGGCGCGTTCGCGTTGCTGTTCGTCGCCCGAATGAAGCAATGTTCGTAAAACCCTACGGTACGGTTGGCCAAGTCGAACCAGTCCTGTGTAACATTCGCGATGATGCCTCTGTTGCGGCGGCTTTGCACGGTGCTGACGCGGTTGTGAACTGCGTTGGTATTTTGACGCAAAACGGTAAGAACAAGTTTGATGCGGTTCAGGCCGAAGGTGCAGGCCGCGTTGCGCGCGAAGCTGCCGCAGCTGGGATCGACAAGATGGTGCAGATTTCCGCGATTGGTGCGGATGCAGAGGCTGAAAGTGATTATGCCCGCACCAAAGCGCTAGGTGAGGAAAATGTGCTAGCGCATATGCCAAACGTGATGATCCTGCGCCCCTCAATCATGTTTGGAGCAGAGGACAAGTTCTTTAATCGCTTCGCTTCCATGGCGCGTATTGGCCCGATCGTGCCTGCAATCGGTGCTGAGACGAAGTTCCAGCCAGCCTATGTCGATGATGTTGCCGCTGCGGCTGTCAAAGGCGTGCTGGGCGAGGCGCATGGGATCTATGAGGTCGGCGGCCCTAACGTGCATACATTCCGTGAGCTTTTGCAAACGATGCTCTGTGTGATCCAGCGCCGCAAATTGATTCTCAATGTGCCTTTCCCAATTGCACGTGTGATGGCGTGGGCGTTTGATTTGCTTGAAACGATTACGCTTGGCCTTGTGAAGAACCCTGCAGCGACGCGGGATCAGGTGAAGAACCTTTGCCTGGATAATGTTGTGGCTGACGACGCTAAGGGTTTTGCAGAGTTAGGCATTACGCCAACTGCGATGGAAGCGGTTCTGCCCGACTATCTCTGGCGTTTCCGCCCGTCGGGTCAGTACGCGGCGATCAAGGGTTCAGCCAAGAACTTGCGTGCCTAAGAGCCGCTGATGAGAATACTTGCCGCGCTGGTTTTTACTAGCTTTGAAACGCTAGATTACTTTGGGCCTATCGAGATGCTTGGTGGCTATGGCTAAGAGACAGAGATCATAATCGTCGCAAAAGGGCTTGATCCCGTAGCGAGCTGCCATGGGCAGCGTATCTGCGTGGACAAGTATTTCTCTGAAAAGAGTAACTACGAGCTGCTCTTCATACCCGGTGGTGATTTCGCGCTGATTGAGGGGAATGGCGAAGAATTCATTCAGTGGATTCGCGACGCTTCTGCTAATGCGGAAGAGGTAGTGGCTGTTTGTACGGGCACTGTGCTGCTTGGCATGGCTGGTGTCCTTTATGGCCGCCGCGTAACGACGAACAAGATAGATTTCACGAGCACAATACACCTCGCCTCCAAGATTGATTGGGTAAAAGAGGCGCGCTGGGTCGAGGATAGAAAACTCTTCACATCATCCGGTGTTTCTGCGGGTATGGATATGGCGCTCGCTGTGATGACGGGTTTGTTTGGTCTCGAAATAGCAGAACGTTTGGCGCTGGGCTGTGAATACGAGTGGCACCAAGATTCCACACGCGATCCCTTCGCGAAACGCGCTGGGTTGGTTTAGGCGCTATATCCAATCCAGATTAGCACAATTCCCAAGATCACACGATAAATCACGTAAGGCGTGAAGCTCACCGATTTCAGTAAACGCATCATCAAGCTCAGCGCCAACAATGCGGCCACAAATGCAAATGCCGTTGCAATCGCCCCATCACGTGCCAAAGCAGCATCAGCATCACGCGCGACTTCCAAACCAAGCAATGTACCTGAGGCGAGGATCGTGGGGATGGACATGAGCATGGCCAGCTTGGCCGCATCCTCGCGTGCGTAGCCGAGATAGCGACTCGCTGTGATCGTAATGCCAGAGCGGGACGTGCCGGGGATCAACGCAAGCGCTTGCCACAGACCCATGATGAAAGCATCTTTGAGGGACCATTGAGACGCGGTTTTGGTCTGCTCCCCCTTTTGATCGGCCCAATACAAAACCAAGCCAAAGATCAGCATTGTCCAACCAATCACAGTGACCGAGCGCATCGCATCATCAAGACCTGTAATTTTCAACACCAACCCGAAAATCACCACGGGGATCGTCGCCAATCCCAAGCAAAGTGCGAGCCATGCGCCTTGATTGTCGATTTTGCCACGTAGCAGGCTAGGTACACCTGAGAGTGCAAGACGCACGTCACTCCAGAAGTAGATGACCACGGCGAACAAGGTGCCCACATGGACGGCTACGTCGATCACTTGGCCTTGGTCCGCCATGCCAGTGAGTTTCGGCAACAGGATTAGGTGACCCGATGAGGAGACAGGTAGAAATTCGGTGATGCCTTGGATGATGGCGACAAGAAACAACTGAAACAGAGACATAGAGCGGCTTTCGAGCAAGGGTGCGACCCTCCTAGCGCAGAGCGATTCGTGTGGGAAGTATTACATTGAGTCCGAATCGGTCCTAATTTTTCCTGTAAGAAGCTATCCTGTGCGTCATGCTGGCGAATATTTTGATATATAGGTAACCTTTTATGACTTTTATTTCCTGCGCGCGTTCTTTATGGGGGACTCTTCAGGCAACAGGAGTGATGTGACAATGGCCAAGCAACCGATGCTTAAATTCGTATCTGTCGAGCGCAATATGCCAACGAAACGCGCACCTGATTTGCGCAACAACGACTTTGGCGAGATTTATGCCGAATACGCTGACACAAAAGCGAAAGAGCAATCTTCGCGGTGTTCCCAGTGCGGCGTTCCCTATTGCCAGACGCATTGTCCTTTGCACAACAACATTCCTGATTGGCTCCGCCTCACCGCTGAGGGCCGTTTGCAGGAAGCTTATGAAGTCTCGCAAGCGACGAACACTTTCCCAGAGATTTGTGGACGTATCTGCCCACAGGATCGCTTGTGCGAAGGTAACTGCGTGATCGAGAATTCCGGCCATGGCACTGTGACCATCGGCTCTGTTGAGAAATACATCACTGACACGGCTTGGAAAAACGGTTGGGTCAAGGTGATTAAACCGCATGCAGAGCGCACTGAGAGCGTTGGCATCATTGGCGCTGGTCCTGGTGGTCTGGCTGCCGCTGACGTGCTGCGTCGCCAAGGTGTGCAGGTCACGATCTATGACCGTTATGACCGCGCAGGTGGGTTGCTGACGTATGGCATTCCAGGCTTTAAGCTTGAGAAAGATGTCGTGATGCGTCGCAATGATCAGCTTGCTGAGGGCGGTGTGACCTTCAAATTGAACTGCAATGTGGGCGAGGATATTTCCTTCGCCGATATCCAAGCGGCCCATGATGCGGTCATCATTGCGACTGGTGTTTACAAAACGCGTGATCTGCAAGGTCCCGGTTCTGGTGCCAAAGGCATCGAGCGTGCGATTGATTATCTCACTGCGTCCAACCGCAAAAGCTTTGGCGATGATGTGCCTGAATTCGACGATGGTCAGCTGGATGCCAAGGGCAAGCGTGTTGTTGTCATCGGTGGTGGTGACACGGCAATGGATTGTGTACGCACGGCGATTCGTCAGGGCGCGAATTCTGTAAAATGTCTTTACCGTCGTGACAAAGCAAACATGCCCGGCTCCATGCGCGAAGTGCAAAACGCGGAAGAAGAGGGCATTGTATTCGAATGGCTCTCCGCGCCTAAAGGGTTTGTTGGCGATCCTGCTGTGACAGGTGTGATGGTTCAGAAAATGCGCCTTGGCGCGCCGGATGCGACAGGTCGCCAAGCGCCTGAAGTGATCGAGGGCGCTGATTATGTTGAAGAAGCGGATCTTGTGATCAAAGCGCTCGGGTTCGAGCCTGAAGATCTGCCAACGCTTTGGGAAACCAAGGGTCTTGAAGTCACCCGCTGGGGTACTGTCAAGGCGCAGTTCACCACGGGTGAAACCGATCTGCCAAACGTCTACGCGGTTGGTGACATCGTGCGCGGGGCCTCCCTTGTTGTTTGGGCGATCAAAGACGGTCGCGATTGCGCCGAAGCGATCCTTGATAAGCTGAATAACAGCGCTGCGGTTGCGGCCGAATGAGTGGGGCGCAGATAGAAGGCCAATGCTTGTGTGGCGAGGTCACGGCGCGTGCGGTCATGTCAAAACCGATGATGCGCGTGTGTCATTGTGACATGTGCCGTCAGCACACCAGCAGCATGTTTATGTCGCTTGGTATTGATGAGGGCAGCCTAAGTTTTGACGGCCCCGTGAAAACATACCGCTCTTCTGACTGGGCAGAGCGTGGGTTTTGCGAGACATGTGGCTCGACACTGTTTTACGGCACGGTAGAGGACGGCAATCGCCATCCCTCTGCAGGCCTGTTCAAAGACGCAGCAGGCGCTGATTTGAAATTGGAATTTTTCGCTGATGCAGCCTCTGGCTACGCGTTGGCAGGCACACATCGCAAGATGACAGCCAAAGAGACAATCGCACTATTCGCGCCCGAAGAAGGAGACAACTGATGACTAAGTTTGATGCAAATTGGGTGAAGGACGAGGAAGCCAAGCGCAAGTATATGGCCGAGAATGGACTGTATGACGAAAGCGAAGAGCATAGCTCTTGCGGCGTTGGTCTTGTTGTTTCGCTGGACGGTACGCCGTCGCGCAAAGTTGTTGAAGCTGGCATTGATGCCTTGAAGGCGATCTGGCACCGGGGTGCGGTGGACGCAGATGGCAAAACAGGTGATGGCGCTGGTATCCACGTTCAAATCCCCGTCTCGTTCTTTTATGATCAGATCGAGCGCACAGGTCACACGCCGCGCAAAGATCAGTTGATGGCGGTTGGCCAAGTCTTCTTGCCGCGCACAGATTTCGGTGCGCAAGAGACCTGCCGCACAATCGTTGAAACCGAAGTTCTGCGCATGGGCTACTACATCTATGGTTGGCGTCACGTCCCCGTCGATATTTCCTGCCTTGGTGAAAAGGCGAATGCGACACGCCCAGAGATCGAACAAATCCTTATCTCCAATTCCAAAGGTGTGGACGAAGAAACGTTCGAACGTGAACTTTATGTAATCCGTCGTCGCATTGAAAAAGCGGCAACAGCTGCGGGTGTAGGCGAGCTTTATATCGCGTCGCTGTCGTGCCGCTCTGTGATCTACAAAGGCATGATGCTCGCCGAGCAGGTTGCGGTGTTCTACCCTGACTTGATGGATGAGCGGTTCGAGAGTGCGTTCGCGATCTATCACCAGCGGTATTCCACCAATACGTTCCCGCAGTGGTGGCTCGCGCAGCCGTTCCGCATGCTGGCGCATAACGGAGAGATCAACACGCTCAAGGGCAACGTCAACTGGATGAAAAGCCATGAGATCCGCATGGCCTCCAGCGCGTTTGGCGATATGGCGGAAGACATCAAACCTGTGATTGCGTCTGGGTCGTCTGACTCTGCGGCACTTGATGCAGTGTTCGAAGTTCTGGTGCGCGCGGGTCGCTCTGCGCCGATGGCGAAGACAATGTTGGTCCCTGAAAGCTGGTCCAAGCAGGCGGTTGATCTGCCACAAAGCTGGCGTGATATGTATTCCTATTGCAACTCCGTGATGGAGCCCTGGGATGGCCCTGCTGCACTGGCGATGACCGATGGTCGCTGGGTCTGCGCGGGTCTCGATCGCAATGGCTTGCGTCCAATGCGCTACGTTTTGACAGGCGACGGCCTGCTGATCGCTGGATCAGAGGCGGGCATGGTCCCGATTGATGAAGCAACTGTCGTTGAAAAAGGTGCGCTTGGTCCGGGTCAAATGCTGGCCGTGGACATGAAAAAGGGCGAGATGTTCCGTGATGGTGAAATCAAGGACAGGCTGGCCGCTGCTTTGCCGTTCAGCGATTGGGTTGGCAAAATCAATGAACTTGACGACGCACTCGCATCTGTGACGGAAAAGGCGATTTATTCTGGCGGCGAATTGCGAAAGCGCCAGATCGCTGCGGGTTATACGATTGAAGAGCTAGAGCAGATCCTCGCACCTATGGCAGAGGATGGCAAAGAAACGCTGGCTTCTATGGGTGATGATACGCCATCGGCGGTTCTGTCCAAAAAGTACCGCCCGCTGAGCCATTTCTTCCGTCAGAACTTCTCTCAGGTGACGAACCCGCCAATCGATTCACTGCGTGAATTCCGTGTGATGAGCCTGAAGACGCGCTTCGGTAACCTTAAGAACGTTTTGGACGAAAGCTCTGCACAGACCGAAATTCTCGTACTCGACAGTCCTTTTGTGGGCAACGCGCAATGGGATGAGCTGACGCGTAATTTCAACGCGGACCTTGTCACGATTGATTGCACGTTCGAGCGTGGCGCAAATGCTCTTCAGGACGGTCTCGCACGTATTCGTGCTGAGGTGGAAGATGCGGTGCGCTCTGGTGCGGGCCACATCGTTCTGACAGATCAAGCGCAGGGCGAAGACAAAATCGGTATGCCGATGATCCTCGCGACCTCTGCTGTGCACAGTCATTTGACACGTAAAGGTTTGCGGACTTTCTGTTCACTTAACGTGCGCTCGGCTGAGTGTATCGATCCGCATTACTTTGCGGTTTTGATAGGCAGTGGCGCGACGGTTGTGAACGCCTACCTTGCGGAAGATTCGCTGGCAGATCGCATTGAACGTGACCTCTTGGATTGCACATTGACTGAAGCCGTCGCGCGCTACCGCGAGGCGATTGACCAGGGCTTGCTCAAGATCATGGCGAAGATGGGCATCTCTGTCGTGTCCTCCTATCGCGGTGGTTTGAACTTTGAAGCCGTCGGTCTGTCTCGTGCGATGTGCGCTGAATTCTTCCCGGGTATGACGTCGCGCATCAGTGGGATTGGTGTCTCTGGCATCCAGTTCAAAGCGGAAGAAATTCACGGTCTTGGCTGGCAGGGTGGTCGCGATGTACTGCCGATT
>Ga0209199_1004317_pt1 | contig 13156 bp, 10 predicted proteins | sample COGITO_mtgs_1105_7_FD_184805 | JGI IMG/M metagenome (GOLD analysis project Ga0209199, IMG submission 184805) | Pelagic marine microbial communities from North Sea - COGITO_mtgs_110523 (SPAdes) (version 2) | ecosystem: Environmental > Aquatic > Marine > Epipelagic ...
GAAAAACACTGATCGCGAAAAACCGTTAGCCCCTCTTTCAGAGTTAATTGAAACCAGTCACGGCAGGTCACACGATTACCGGTCCAATTATGGAAATATTCATGGGCAACAATCGATTCGACACGATGTAGGTCAGTATCGGTTGCGGTTTTTGGGTCAGCCAGCACAAATTTGCTGTTGAAAATATTCAGGCCTTTATTTTCCATCGCGCCCATATTGAAATGACTAACCGCAACGATCTGGAACAGATCAAGGTCATATTCAAGGCCATAAACATCTTCATCCCAGCGCATTGACCGTTTCAGCGAGTCCATCGCATGGTGAGTCAAGTCAACATTGCCCTTTTCGACATAGATATGAAGATCAACCTTGCGCCCCGACATGGTTTGAAAGCTGTCAACAGCACAATCAAGATCGCCAACGACCGCCGCGAATAGATAGCTTGGTTTTGGATGCGGGTCATGCCAGATGGCAAAATGCCGGTCAGTACCGCAATTACCCGTTTCGATCAAATTTCCATTCGACAGCAATTGCGGGTAGGCGCGCGCGGCTTCTAACCGAACGGTGAAAATGCTCATCACATCGGGGCGATCAGGGTAAAACCCGATCCGGCGAAACCCTTCAGGCTCGCATTGTGTGCAATACATGCCGCCCGATAGATACAGTCCTTCAAGAGCAGTATTGGTTTCGGGGTGGCATTTGGCGATTGTTTCAACAACACAAGCGCTAGTCAGGCCGGTAATCTGCAATCCAGATTTATTATGGCTATAGTCAGTAGCGGCCAAGGGTTTGCCATCAACCGAAATTGATTGAAGCTCAAGCCCGCGCCCATCAAGGTGCAAAATCCCCGCCCCACCAGCCGCATGGTTCGGCGTGACGGCCAATTTGGTTGTGACAATGCTGCCAAGATCATGAATGTCGATATTCAGATCGACTGCCGTTACCAGAAAAGCGGGCGGCGTATAGTCCTCGCGATGTTTTAGCATCGGCGTTAGCTTGAATCGCGCGATGTTGTATAGGCTTCTTGGCAATGTGTCAGGCAATAGGGCTTGCCAGGTACAATCACATCACCGCAAAAGACAAAGCCATTCTTCTTGGGATCACCAGTTGGCCAGCAACATTTACTTCTGGACCATTCCAATTGGCGCAACTCAAGCCGCAATGGCAAATTTTCAGTTACCTCAGGCACGGCGGCCTTTGGCTTTTCAACCTTTGGCCGGCTTATTGGCGATGGACGCTTTGGCAGGCCCATCCGGTGGGCTTTGCCAGCAATCGAATTCCGCGATACGCCAAGTGCCTCGCCAATTTGCGAAATGGACAAGCCTTGCGTCCACAGCTCTTTCAGCTTTTCAAGACGTTCATCAGTCCAAACATTTGCTGTATCGGTCATTCACTTCCTCATTTCCCAATGATTGCGCCAACAACTACGCCAGTGCACGTCCGCTTCGTTATAGCTGTCTGGCCAAACGAACTCAATGCCCGAATCCACTCTTTGGCTATAGCGCCCCGATAAATTTACCGATCAGGTCGATCTGGTAATCAAGCATATGCCGCCCATAGTGCACCCGAAGCCCTAATTTTTGCGCTGCAACAAGCCATTCGGTCTCAGCAGGAACCATGATGATATCGGCAATCAGCGTATCAGGACGCACCGCATCCAGCGCCAAAGGCAAGGCATCGCCCGGTTTCAGACCAAGGCTGGTGCTGTTGATGATCATATCAGCGTCACCGCCATCACAATCAGCAAGCGCAGCGGCGTGAACATCGGCAAAGCCGGTATTGCTGGAAAGCAGGCTGGCAAGCTCTTCAGCCTTGCCAAGGCTGCGATTGGCGATGGTCAATTTACCAATTTTGGCCTCAACCAGCGCCGCTGCAATGGCGCGGGCAGCACCGCCTGCCCCAATCAGCAAAATTGCCTTATCAGCGACATCATATCCATTGCCAATTACGCCAGCGACAAAACCGGCACCATCAAAATTATCGCCATGCATTGTGCCATCATCATCAAACCGCACCGCATTGACCGCCCCGGTCAATTGGGCGGCGGTGCCAAGGCTGTCACAAAGATCGGCAAGCGGCATTTTATGCGGGATCGTCACTGCAAGCCCACCAAAATTTGACATGGCACGAAGCGCGTTAATGATCAGCTCTAGCTTTTCGGGCGGCGCATTAATTGGCACCATGATATGTGGCAAACCGGCCGCTGCAAAACGCGGGTTAAACACCATTGGTGCCCGAACATGATCAACCGGATGGGCGATCACGCCAAAGACACGCGTTGCCCCGTCAACCCATGGCATTTGGTTTGATAATACTGCTTCAGGCGGCAAAGACATCTACCCATTTCCCTTTATCATGCCCAGCATGGCTGGTCTTGTCAGCCAGCTGCGCCTTTTGTTGTCGCCAAGCTATGCCCGCGATGGGGTAAAAGCAAGTCATGCCTGCCAAAATCATGGCAAATTATTGCCCAATTATTGCCAATTTATTGTCGCGAAAAGATCACAGCCGCGCCCCTTTCCCGCCCGTGTTTAACAGGATTATAGCGATGTGGCACCGGTATGCTGGAATTCATCACCCACTGTTTGTTCATCTGCCGGTGTCAATTTTTCGTCAATGCGTTGCAAAAGCGCCCCAAAAACAGCAACCAAAGGAACAGCCTATGAAACAGCATTATTTCCCCGTTCTGATCGGTGCCGGTCTTCTGGTATCGGGCAGCATCATCACCGGACTTGCCAATGCCGGTATGAGCGATGCGTCACATAAGCGCGACAAGTTCATGGCAAAAAAGCTCGACACCAATAATGATGGTATGATCAGCCTTGGAGAACTCACCAGCCGTCAAGATAAACGGTTTCAAATGCTTGATCTTAACGCCGACGGCATGATCGATAAAACCGAGTTTAACGGCCGCATCGTCGCCATGTTCGAGAAAATGGACCACAATGGTGATGGCAGCTTGGATGATAAAGAAATCCGCAAGATGAAACGCCATAACTACGGCAAGATCTAAAACACAACAGGCGGATATTACAATTCGCCTGCCCTCACCGGCCTTTTCCCATCATCTCCTCCTATTCGTCGCGCACAAAATCCAGTGACGCCGAATTGATGCAATAGCGAAGGCCGGTGGGTTGCGGCCCATCGGGAAACACATGGCCAAGATGCGCGTCACAACGGTCACAATGAACCTCGGTGCGGCGCATAAAAAAGCTTTCATCAACCGTTTTGCCGATATTTGCCTCGTCAACCGGCGCAAAAAAGCTTGGCCAGCCCGATCCTGAGTCAAATTTGGTCTCGGATGAAAATAACGGCGTTGCACAACAGATACAAAGATAGGTGCCAGCGTCATAATGTTTATCAAGACGGCCTGAAAAAGCCCGCTCAGTGCCATGTTTGCGTGTTACATGATATTGTTCTTCAGTCAGTTGCTCACGCCATTCTTCATCAGTTTTGTTAATTTTATCACTCACCCTATTCTCCTTTATGCCTCGGCGAATTGGCGACTTTGGCCTTCATCGCATTAAAAATGGCCAGCGGTGTTGCTGGCATATCAATATGGGTAATGTCCAGCGCATCACAAATGGCCGAAATCACCGCTTGCGGCGCACCAATGGCGCCAGCTTCCCCCGACCCTTTGATGCCAAGCGCATTATTGGCACAAGCTGTATTGCGTGTGCTGATCTGAAACCCGGGGAAATGATCGGCGCGCGGCAAGGCGTAATCCATCAATGATCCGGCCAAAAGCTGGCCTGAATCATCATAAACAACATGTTCTAAAAGCGCCTGACCAACACCTTGAGCAATGCCGCCATGAATTTGTCCCTCAAGGGTTAGCGGGTTGATAACAAGTCCAAAATCATCAACAACATGATAGCTAGTAATCTCAACAGCACAGGTCTGCCGATCAATTTCAAGCTCGGTGATATGGCATCCATAAGGATAGGTTGCACCATCGGTTTCATAGGGCTGCGCCCAATTCAGCCGGTGTTTTTCGCCGGAAATGGCAAGCTGGCGAACAAGATCTTCAATCGTGATTGACCGGTTGGTGTCCTGCCGCAAAAACAGGCCATCGGTAAAATTCAGATCATCTTCGTTACATTCCAACACTTTGGCAGCAAAAGGCTTGGCAAGGTCAATAATCTTTGCCGCTGCGACTGCTGTTGCTGATCCCAGAACCGCGGTCATTCGCGCGCCGCCGGTTGTGCCACGCGGGCTGCGGTTGGAATCGCCTTGTTTAACCGTAATCAGATCAGCATCATAGCCAAGCCGGTCGGACAGGATTTGCGTTACCGTGGTTTGATGCCCCTGTCCGTTACATTGCTGCGAGCCATGAAGGATAACCCGCCCATCGTCCTGAAATTCAATATCAACACCTTCATCAGCGCCATTGCCGCATTGCTCGAGATACATGCCAAAGCCGATACCGCGAAGCTTGCCATTTTCAGCCGATTCCGCCTTGCGTTTGGCAAATCCGGCAACATCAGCCGTGGCAAGCGCCATATCGAATAGTTCGGTCATTTCACCTGAATCAATTGTGCCGCCACAAACCATCGCATAGGGAATTTGACTTGGCTTGATCATATTGACGCGGCGAACATCAATCCGGCTATGGCCAGTTTCAGCGGCGATGTGATCCATCAGCCGTTCCATTAGATAATTGGCTTCAGGCCGTCCCGCACCGCGATAGGCATCAACCGCTGGTGTATTGGTCATCACGCCGATCACCCGCAGGCTTGCAGCCTGAATATCATAATTGGTAGTCAGGGTGCGGCTTCCCGAAAGCGTTGGAATATAGGTCGAAAAGTTCGATAGCCATGCTCCCATATTGGCATGGGCGGTAACTTGAAGCGCCAGAATACGCCCTTTTTTATCAATCGCTGCCCGCGCCCGAGACCGGTTATCACGACCATGTAAATCCGACAGGAATCCATCAGATCGTCCCTGCTGCCACCGCACCATTTGCCCAAGGCGACGCGCCGCCCATGCTATGCAGATTTGTTCAGGATGCAGAAAGATCTTAAAGCCAAAACTGCCGCCAACATCGCCGGTTTGGACCCTTACATCACCGCGTTCCATTGACAGCGCCTTGGCAATCTGTTCGGCAATGCCAACCACGCCCTGCGTTCCACACCAGATATCCAATGTGCCATCTTTAGCACCGGGGGCGGCGACCATCGGGCGGGTTTCCATCGAATTGATTACAACGCGGCTATTCACCACATCGATCTCGACAATCTGATGGCCATCGGCAATCGCCGCATTCATCGCAAATTCAGTCTCGTCAAGCTTGCCCGCCCCCCATTCAAAGGCAATGTTATTGGGGTAACAATCATAAAGCTGCGGCGCGCCATCCTTCATCGCTTCGTAAATATCAGTAACTGCTGGCATTGGCTCAAATTCAGCGGTGATTAATTCGATTGCGGAATCGGCTGCCTCCTGCCGATCAGCAACAACCATCGCCAAAATATCGCCTGCATGACGATTGATATCCCGAACCATCGCCGGCTTGCTTACAAGCTGCATTTTACCGCCGCCAATCAAGGGCGGTCGATATTGGCAAAGAACATCACCAATCTGATCGGCATCAAGATCGGCCTGTGTCGCAACAAGATGAACCCCGTCCATCTGCCGCGCTTCCTCTAGATCAATATTCAGCAAATGCGCATGTGCATAGGACGCACGCAAAAAAGCCACATGCAAGCCCTGTCCGGGGGCAACATCATCACTATAGCGGCCAGCGCCGATCAGCAGCCGCCAGTCTTCGACCCGCGCGGTAGATTGTCCAATTCCAAATTTCATTTGTCCTGCGCTCCTTAAAGACCAAAACCGCCCCATTTAACCGCGAAGGCGGCAACAAGCCCCTAGTCATTGAATTGGCGATATGCCGCATAGGTGCGAGTGCCAGTTGTCACCCAGCATAAGATGCCAAAGATGATTGCCATGACACTGAAATAGTCAGGCCAGACCAGCATTGCAAGGAACAGCAGGATCGTTTCGGTTCCTTCGGTCAAGCCGCCAAGATAATAAAATGCCTTTTTGCCGCGGATTTGGGTGGTGACATGATGTTTTTCAGCAAGAATGGCAAAGCCAAGAAAACTGGTGGCGGTGCCAATAAAACTGAAAATCAGGAACGCTGCGGCAAGCGCGGTTTCTGGTCGCGCCACAGCAAAGGCCAGTGGAATCGCACTGTAAAAAATAAAATCGCTAACAATATCAAGATAGCCGCCAAAATCGCTTGACCGGCTGGCGCGCGCCACCGCGCCATCCAGCCCGTCAATGACACGGTTAGCAATGACAAACCACAAGGCCGGATAAAACAGGCCAGCGGCAATAAACCCCGCCGCAATCAAGCCAAAAGCCGCGCCGATTATCGTCACCTGATTGGCAGTGATGCCAATCGTCACGAGCCCCCGCCCAATCGGGTTTAGCAACCGATCAATCAAGGGACGAAGCTGGGCGTCAAACATTAGTTCTAGCTCCGTTTTGTGCTTGGCCTGCGGGCAAATTGTGCAATGGCGGTTTCACCAGCGATCACATGCTGGCCCGTTTCGATCAGCAGTTTGCATCCCGCCGGCACGAAAACATCAACAACACCGGCAATCCGTGCCATGCCAATCGGCGCACCGGCTTGGACAAATTTTCCTTCGGCCAGACGGCAAATCAATTGACGCGCAGTTTTGCTGCCAAGCTGCACAAGCATGATTTCACGGTCATATGCGTCACGAATACGGATTTCGCGGCGTTCATTTGACCTGCGCGCCGCCTGCCAGCTGGTGTGATCAAACCCCCATTTGCGAAACAAACCGGGTAAAAGCAAATTTTCGATAATATGGCCAGTGATCGGGCTTGTTTGCAATTGCGTATCGGTCAAACGCGTCTGAATGGTGATGCGTTTGGCGGGCATGCCATCATCACCAGCAAGACCATCAGGAAATTGATCAGTTTCAATATCCAGAACAACGCCATCTGCCGGTGCATAAATGATCTGTTCATCCGCTTTGGTTTGCCGGCTTGGTAGCCGAAGCCCATGCGCAAGCCACATCATTATGCCAAGGAAAAAACAGCCAAGCGGCAAAAAGATCATGCTTGTCAGGATGGTCACAATACCGGCAAGCGCCAGCACCGGCCAACCATCATCGGCAATTTTCCAATCAGGTATGAATGTCATGTCTTGGCCTCATTTCCGATAACAGCGCCATTGCTACGCGTTGCAAAGCTGTATTACCGGTTATCTAATTTTTATCAGACACCGTGGCAGATGATTGCGGTACGGCAAAAATCTGTTTTGGGTAAATCAGATCAGGATCGGCAATATCTTGCTTGTTGCGCCGAACAATATCGACATATTTAACCCCCTCGCCCAACTGGTGATAGGCAATGCGCCACAGCATATCGCCCTTATTCACCACGATCAGCGGTGATCCGTCTTGCCCCTTGGCCAGATCACGCGCTTTGACCGGCAGGTCATAACGGGCAATGATCTGATTGGCGTCATCAAACAACGCAAAGCGTAATTGATTCACCGTAATATCCATATCAAGACTGCCGGCCACCTGCCATGCGCCATCTGCCAAAACCAGTGCCGCACCAAATTGCCCCTTGGCATCATTGACCGTAACCCGAACGCCGCCTCTTGATGTGCCAGATATTAGAATACGGCTTGCATCACGCCAGACAATCGCACTTGGTGCCAATGCCGCAATTTGGCTATTGGCTTGGGTTTTTCCCAGAGTCACCGCGGCTGTTTTGGGCATCGCCGAATCAGCCTTAGCAGGATCAGCAACAATTGCTTCACTGGAGGTTGCTTCACTGGAGGTTGCTTCACTGGAGGTTGCTTCACTGGAGGTTGCTTCACTGGAGGTTGCTTCACTGGAGGTTGCGGCCGATTTAGCCTTATCCACATCATCCGGCGACTGGATTAGCACTGGCGCCTCGGTCGCGGTTTCCGGCAAGAGCGCAACGAGTGGTTTGGTTTCGGTATCTTGATAAATTTCAACAGCCAGACTGCGATCGGCCATTTCAGTTGTTCCGTCACTGCGTTCCATCGCAACTGAGATCAAATGCTGGCCAGCCGCAAGTGATTTTTCAAGCACAATTACCCATTCACCATTTGCATTCGCAATTGTTTCACCAAGCAGAATGTCACCTTCAAAAATACGGATTTTTGCATTTGGCGTCGCCGTGCCAGCAAAAACCGCTGCGCCATCGGGCTTGACACGTGCCAAATCAATCATCAAAGGCGTGGCATTAGGCGGCTGCAAGCTTGTGCCTCTATCCTTATCAGATGTTTCAGCCTTATCAGCTGCCGGCTGTGACAGCTCGATTGACGGGCTTTGTGGCTGAACCTGTTGGTCACCTTCATCATCAAGAAGCACCATCGACAACGCGATCACAACAAGCACCCCACCCGCCGCAAACAGAATATAAAGCATCGATCGCACTGATATGGTTTCCTGTTTGTTGATGAATGACTATTAACAGACTAATGCTAATTGCGTTAAGGTTCAATGTTAGTTAACTGCAGCCTTGGCATTAAAAGGAATTTTGATGAAAAAAATTTGTGTTTTTACCGGCGCCGCCTCAGGCATAAACCCTCTTTATAAAGACGCTGCCTATCAAATGGGACAAATGATCGGGTCACGCGGTCTTGGGCTTGTTTATGGTGGCGGCAAAATGGGTCTGATGGGCGCGGTCGCCGATGGGGTGCTTGCTGCCAATGGCCGCGTTACCGGCATTATTCCGCAATTTCTTGATAATGTTGAGGTTGGGCATAAGGGCGTTACCGATCTTCACATCATCGATTCGATGCATGAACGAAAAGCGATGATGTATGATATTTCAGATGCCTTTGTCATTTTTCCCGGTGGCCTTGGCACACTTGATGAAACCATGGAAATCATCACATGGCGCCAGCTTGGATTGCATAACAAGCCGATTATAATCGTTAATTTAAATGGCTATTGGGATTCGATGTTGATCATGTTCCAGAATATTATTGATCAGGGCTTTATGCATCATGGGCATACAGGTCATTTTGATCAGGTAGATGATCTTGACGGTTTGATGGACAAGCTTGATCAGCGTTTCCAGCCCGACCGTTTACAGGCCTAGCAAGAAAGGCCAAGCAAACAGAGCCAAGACTGATGTTTTTAGACACGCCAATAAGCGCGGCATCATCAGATGATCACAAAGATCATCACCATAGGGAATTATTTTTGCATTAGCGAGCTGGCTTACCGCCAAAGATATTCACTGCCAAAGATATTTGCCCACAAAATTTTGGGCAATTAGCCGATGATACTATTCAGCGTCGCGCTTGGGCGCATCACCAATGCCACCTTGTCACTGGCAGCGTGATAATAGCCGCCAAGATCGCATGGCTTGCCTTGGGTTGACGCCAATTCGGCAATGATCGTCTTTTCATTATCAGCAAGCGCCGCTGCCAATTCGGCAAAATCATTGGCCAGCTCCTGATCTTCGGTCTGAGCGGCAAGAGCCTGCGCCCAATAAAGCGCGAAATAATAATGGCTATCGCGCGTGTCGGTCTGGCCAACACGGCGTGACGGCGATTTATCATTTGCCAACAGCAATTGCGTTGCGGCATCAACCGCCTTGCCAAGCACGCCAGCCTTGCTGTTGCCAGTCGATTCGGCAACAAAATTCAATGATTCACCAAGCGCACAAAATTCACCAAGCGAGTCCCAGCGTAAATGGCCTTCTTCAACGAATTGCTGAACATGTTTTGGGGCTGATCCGCCAGCGCCTGTTTCAAAAAGACCGCCGCCATTCATCAGCTTGACCACAGACAGCATTTTTGCCGATGTGCCCAGCTCAAGAATTGGAAATAAATCAGTTAGATAGTCACGAAGCACATTGCCGGTGACTGAAATGCAATCTTTGCCAGCGGTAATGGTTTCAAGTGAAAATCTGGTCGCCTCGCGTGGTGCCATGATTTTGACCAACGACTCATCAACGCCAAGCTTGGCAAGCATTGCTTTCACATAAACAATGATTTCCGCATCATGTGGGCGTGCTGCATTCAGCCAGAACACGGCCTCGGCACCGGTTGCCTTTTGACGGGCAAGACCAAGCTTAACCCAATCTTCAATCGGTGCCTGATTGGTGCTAGATGACCGCCAGATATCGCCTTTTTGCACCTGATGCTCATGCAAAACTTCGCCATTTTCCAGAACATAGCGAACCACACCATCTTCCGACATCTGAAATGTTGTTGGATGTGATCCATACTCTTCGGCCTTTTGCGCCATCAGGCCAACATTGGATACCGATCCAGCTGTTGTTGGGTCAAGCGCGCCATTTTCCTTAAAGAAATTAATGGCTTCCTCATAAACAGGCGCATAGGAATTATCCGGAATGACGCATTTGCAATCTTGCTCGCTGCCATCTGGCCCCCAGCCCTTGCCGCCAGCGCGGATCAAAGCTGGCATTGACGCATCAATAATCACATCTGACGAGACATGGAAATTGCTAAGCCCTTTATCCGAATTCACCATGTAAAGTGGTGGATTGGCGGCAAAGCAAGCCGTAAGGTCGGCTTCTAGCTCGGCGCGTTTTGTGGCTGGAAGCGCGGCAATTCGCGCCTCAAGATCGCTAAGCCCCAAATTATAATCGATGCCCAATTCGCGCAAAACATCATCATGTTTGGCAACAAAATCTTTAAGCAGCACGCCAACAGCCTGACCAAAGATAATCGGGTCAGATACTTTCATCATCGTTGCTTTGAGATGAACCGAAAACAAAATAGATTTTGCTTTGGCATCGGCCAGCTCGTCACGCAAAAAGGCGCGTAAAGCAGCCAAAGACATGAATGAGGCGTCAACAACGGTTCCCGCTTTTAGCGTCAGGCCGTCTTTCAAAACAGTGACCTCGCCAGCCTTGTTTTGAAATTCGATTTTTGCCTTGCCAGCCTGATCAGCGCTCAAAGTTGCCGATTTTTCGTTCGAGAAGAAATCACCCGATGACATTGATGATACATGAGTTTTTGAATCAGCCGCCCAAACGCCCATTGAGTGCGGATTGTTCTGCGCATAGATCTTAACCGCCTGCGCACTACGCCGATCAGAATTGCCCTCACGCAGAACCGGATTAACCGCACTGCCCTTGACCGCATCATAACGCGCGGCAATGGCACGTTCTTCATCATTTGTTGGTGCTACCGGATAATCGGGAAGATTATAGCCTTGCGCCTGCAATTCGCTGATCGCGCCAACAAGCTGGGGAATTGATGCCGAAATATTTGGCAGCTTGATCACATTGGCAACTGGAGTTTTCACCCATTCTCCCAATTCAGCTAAATCATCTGATTGACGTTGGGCATTGGTCAGAAATTCAGGAAATACGGCAATCACACGGCCGGCAAGCGAGATGTCACGTCGCCCAATCGTCAACCCAGCAGGCTTTACAAAACGATTGATGATCGGCAGGAGCGAGGCGCTGGCCAATTCTGGGGCTTCGTCCACTTTTGTATAGATTAAATCTGGGTTGGCTGTATCTGACATATTCTTTGCCTTTTCATATGATGACCAAAACACACCCCGGGATTGGGGAAAATCTAACTGGACCTTTTGGCCAGTTTTATAGGGCGGCTGAAACCGCTTTTAATGCTTCGGCTGCCTTGCTGGCATCAGGGCCGCCAGCCTGCGCCATATCAAGTCGCCCACCGCCGCCGCCGCCGCCAAGCGCCGCCGACCCAATCTTGACCAGATCAACCGCACTTTTTTGACCAGCAAGATCCGCCGTAACGGCAACAACAATCGACGCTTTGCCAGCATCAGTCGCAACAAGACAGATCACCGCATTTTCAAACGATGATTTGATTTCATCGGCCATTGATTTCAATTCGCGTGCCGGCGTGTCTTCAAGCAACCGCCCAACAAAATTGATGCCATTGACAACATCACTGCCATCGCCAGCACCGTCGCTGCCGCCAGCGGCCAATTTACGCCGCAGCTGGCTGATATCACGTTCAGCCTTTTTACGGTCTTCAACAAGCTGGGTAACACGGTCGACAAGCTGGTCGGGCGCAACCTTCAACAGATCAGCACTTTTGGTCAAAATGGCATCACGCGAATCAATCCAGGTCAGCGCACCTTCATGCGTCACTGCCTCAATGCGGCGCACTCCGCCAGCAACAGCCGATTCCGAGATGATTTTCAATAGGCTGATATCGCCTGTTCGGCCAACATGGGTGCCGCCACATAACTCAACCGACCATACCTTACTAGGATCATCATCAGCCGCACCGCCCATTTGCACCACGCGAACTTCATCGCCGTATTTTTCGCCAAACAGCGCCAATGCGCCAAGTTCAATCGCGGCGTCAGGCGTCATAATACGGGTTGTGACATCCGAATTCATCCGAATCCGTGCATTAACGATTTGTTGAACCTGATCCAATTCTTGAGCCGAAACAGACTTTTGATGGGAAAAGTCAAACCGCAACCGATCAGGGCTGACAAGCGATCCCTTTTGCGCCACATGATCACCAAGCACAAGCCGAAGCGATTCATGGAGAAGATGCGTTGCCGAATGATTGGCGCGAAGCCGCAAACGGCGCGACACATCAATCTGCAACCGAACCTCTTGCCCCTTGGCAAGCGTGCCAGAGTCAATTTCAACATGATGGATAAACAAACCCGACGGGGTTTTCTGGGTATCAGTGACACGGGCGGTGCCATTGTGCCAGCTAATCGTGCCGACATCACCAACCTGACCACCCGATTCGCCATAAAACGGGGTTTGATTGACAATCATCCGCCCCTTGCCGTATTTGCCCATTTCTTCAATTTCGGCATTACCATCAACAAGCGCAGTAACAATGGCTTCGGCGGAGTCTGATGTGTAGCCTAAAAATTCCGTTGGCTGCAGATTTTGCGCCAGATCAAGCCAGATGGTTTCAGTGGCGCTGTCACCCGATCCGCTCCATGCACGGCGGGCATTGGCTTTTTGTGCATCCATTGCGGCGTTAAAGCCGTCAAGATCAACCTGCCAGCCATAACCACGCATGAAATCTTGAGTCAGATCAAGCGGAAAGCCAAATGTATCATAAAGCTTAAAGGCAGTTGCGCCATCAAGCGTCCCACCGGCGGCCTTGCCTGCCAGCTCATCATTCAAAATGCGAAGGCCGCGACCAAGC
>Ga0209199_1004318_pt1 | contig 13155 bp, 11 predicted proteins | sample COGITO_mtgs_1105_7_FD_184805 | JGI IMG/M metagenome (GOLD analysis project Ga0209199, IMG submission 184805) | Pelagic marine microbial communities from North Sea - COGITO_mtgs_110523 (SPAdes) (version 2) | ecosystem: Environmental > Aquatic > Marine > Epipelagic ...
GCTAATGTAGCCGTTGTATTGTTAAGTCCTCTACCAGCGGTACGCGTGGTTCCATTCCAAACAGAAATTTCGTGTCCATCGGCTGGTCGTCCCCATTGGTAGTGGTTACCGTAGCTAAATACATCATCTACTGCAGTCGCTACACGTCTGGCTCCTAGGTTACGGTCCATCCATGTTTGGGTACCATAAGGAACATCTACAATTGTTGTTGCACTGGCGGGTATCGACTTCACGTCTATACGGGGTTCAAGTGCCAAGGTATTGGTGGCATCACCAGTTAAGGTCATCGCAATAACACCACTTGTAAACTCTGGTATTACCACATTATTATTTGCTAACTCAATAGTTTGTACCCCTGTACCTGTAAAAGCCCCAGTAGCACTATACTCTAAGCCTGTTGTAGCATCTGTAGCAGATACATTATAAGAACCAAAACCTGTTACATTTACATTTACTGTAATAGTACTCGCTGCTGGTATAGCTTCGCCATTGTAACCTATTCCTGTAGTATTTATAACAGATGTTCCATTATAAGAAGCTACACTAGTTAAAGAATAAACTGCTGCAAAATTTATTAGACAACCCGACCATGCACCGTTTTGAAAGACTTTTACACAGTTAGCACTCGTATCATAAATCATTAATCCATTTTTCGGGTGTTTGGGTGATGGCAGCGAGAGAAGTAACCCTGGGCAATAACAAGCCTTTGTCTGAAGCTGTAAGGTCTAAAGCCGCAGATGCATGAGGGGTAGTGGTTCCTATTCCTACTTGGGCAAAGGTTGTTAAACTTGCTGCCATGATGGCAACGCTTAATAGTAATTTTTTCATTTTGTTGTTGTTTGTGAAGCCTTGGGCTTCGGTTGATCATTAAAATTTGGTAATTATTATTGTTGTTCTCGATTGAGTGCGTTTATTTGATTGACAAACTCTGGGAGCTCAACGCAGCTCTAAAAGTTGTTTTAAGCTCTCTTAAGCCTTTTTTTTTTCGATTTAGAGGGGCGCTCTGTGTGTCGGAGGTACTTAAGCCAATTACAATGTCTTCTGGAATATACAATTGAGCAGACCCATTAAAGACTACAAAATAAAAATAGTATAGTTAGGCTCTGACGCATGGTTTAGGACTTGAATTTATACAACAAATAACGCTACTAGCTTAATAAACCAAAAACACTATGTAACAAACAGCCAAATGACATAATAAAGTAAGCGAGTGACGTAAGGAACGGGAATTTGATGCAGGATGCAAGAGTCAAGAAACAAGAACCAAGACGAAAGAATATAGAAAATAGAGTAGAAAGTACTAAGTACGAACTTTGAATTGACTTTCATCTTAATACTTAATACTCTCTACTTAATACTCTTTTTCACTTTCCACTCTTTTATCTCTTTTCTATACTCTATTTTCTTTTCTCTTAATACTCAATACTCTGGACTTAATACTTAATTCTTTCCATAAAAAAGTCCATCCAAATAAATGAATAGACTTTTTTCTTTTTTGAGTACTAAATACGAACCGTTCTTACTGGACGAATTACGACAAATGAAGGAATTAATTCTCAGACCAAAAAACACTAAGTAATAAACGGCAAATTGATGTAATAAAACAAGGTGATTGTGTAAGGAACGGGAATAATGTGTAAGACTGTAGAGAAAAGAGACATAAGAGTCAAGAAGCACAATGTCAGTCTGAAGAATTTATACTGAATTTACCGAAGTGTCACGCTAAAGCGTGGCGCCTTGGAGTGATCTATCTACTCTTTCTTATGATGTTAATTTTCCAAATGTCAATCAATAATTACAAATACCAATAAACAACTCTAATGACATTCGTCTTGACTCTTGACTCTTGATTCTATTTTCTATTTTCTTAATACTTCGTACTCCCTACTTAATACTCTCTACTTAATACTCCCTACTTGATACTTCCCTAACTAATCTTCAACCCATTCGCAGTTTCCTGTGCCGCATCTGGATTCACAAAAACAAGTTTCCCTTCGGGGGTTTCGGTCATTAAAATCATTCCTTGACTTTCGACACCACGCAACGCACGCGGGGCTAAATTCACCAAAACGGTGACACGTTTTCCGATCACAGATTCTGCCGTAAAACTCTCAGCAATCCCTGAAACAATGGTACGGACATCAATCCCTGTATCGACTTGAAGTACCAATAATTTTTTGGCTTTCGGCATTTTTTCAGCCGCAATAATCGTCCCCACACGAAGGTCTAATTTAGAAAAATCTTCAAAAGAAACCGTCTCTTTTTGAGGTTCGACCACTTTATTAGCAATCGTATTTGCCAACTTACTTTGGGTTAATTTTTCCAATTGTTGTTCAATTTCCGCATCTTCAATTTTAGCAAACAACAATTCTGCTGTTCCTATTTGATGCGCTGGTTCTAATAGAGGTTCTCCACTTTCTACCGCTGCCCAAGATTGGGGATGCAACTGAAGCATTGTTTTTAGTTTTTGAGATGATGCTGGTAAAAAGGGTTCAGACACCACGGCCAAAGCCGCCGAAATTTGAAGGGCGACATACATAATGGTTTGTACGCGTTCCGGATCGGTTTTAATCACTTTCCACGGTTCTTCGTCCGCCAAATATTTATTTCCCAGTCGGGCAAGATTCATCAATTCTTGACTCGCTTCTCTGAAGCGGTAACGTTCAATCGATTTTGATAAAGTCGCAGGAAAGGCTTTTACTTTTTCTAAAGTTTCGGTATCAATTTCAGAAAAGGCATTTGGACTTGGCACACTGCCTTCGTAATATTTATTGGTCAATACCAGCACTCTATTGATAAAGTTTCCAAAAATAGCGACCAGCTCATTATTATTACGCGCTTGAAAATCTTTCCACGTAAAATCGTTGTCTTTTGTTTCGGGGGCGGTAGCGGTCAATACATACCGCAATACGTCCTGTTTTTCAGGAAAATCTTTTAAATACTCTGGCAACCACACCGCCCAATTTCTGGAAGTGGATAATTTTTGACCTTCAAGGTTTAAAAATTCGTTGGCAGGTACATTTTCAGGAAGGATATAACTGCCTTCCGCTTTGAGCATTGCCGGAAACATAATACAGTGAAATACAATATTATCCTTTCCTATAAAATGAACCAAAGTGGTGTTTTCATCTTTCCAATACGGTTCCCAGTCCTTGCCTTCGCGTTGGGCCCATTCTTTGGTGGAAGAGATGTAACCGATAGGCGCATCAAACCACACATAAAGCACTTTTCCGTCGCCCCCTTCTACAGGAACAGGAATACCCCAGTCCAAATCGCGGGTCACGGCACGCGGGCGCAAACCATCGTCAATCCATGATTTACATTGCCCATAAACGTTGGGTTTCCAGTCGGCTTTATGCCCCTCTAAAATCCATTCTTTTAAAAAGGCTTCGTGTTTGTCAAGCGGTAAAAACCAGTGTTTTGTTTCTTTTAAGCTGGGAGTTGCTCCCGTTATGGCTGATTTTGGGTTGATTAAATCCGTGGCATTATGCGTTGTTCCACAAGATTCACACTGATCGCCATAGCTTTCTTCATTGCCACATTTTGGGCAGGTGCCTACCACAAATCGATCGGCCAAAAACTGATTGGCATCCGCATCGTATAATTGAGCGGTGGTTTCTTCAATAAAATCGCCTTTACCATACAAGGTTTTAAAAAATTCAGACGCCGTTTCGTGATGAATTTTTGCAGAAGTTCTGGAATAATTATCAAACGAAATTCCAAAACCTTCAAAGGACGTTTTGATATTCGCATGAAAACGGTCTACAATATCTTGTGGGGTCACGCCTTCCTTTTTAGCCTTAATAGTGATGGGCACACCGTGTTCATCACTTCCACAAATAAAAGCCACATCGTGCCCTTGTAAGCGCAAGTAACGCGCATAGATATCCGCAGGAACATACACCCCCGCCAAATGGCCGATATGAATGGGTCCATTGGTGTAAGGTAAAGCGGCAGTAATGGTAAAACGTTTTGACATTGAATTCTATATTATTCGTACAAAAATACATATAATTACGTCCAATTTGAAACAGAATTTTATAGAAATTCCTATCTTTACAAAAAGCCCTTCAAAATGATGCTTAATACTTTAATGTGGTGCCTTTTAATACTGATCCTTTCAGAACCAAACAAGACACTTATGGACTCCTCAAACACATCCTCTTTTACTCCTCATAAATCCTTAGAAATGATTCGTCCTTCCTATCTAAAACCAGCCGACACGGTTGCCATCGTTGCTCCAGCGGGTATTTTAAAACAAGATGCCGAAGTGATTCAAAAAACCAAAACCCTGTTAAATAGTTGGGGCTTGGAAGTCGTTTTTGGAGAGCATCTGGAAACAAAATCCCATCATTTTGCAGGAACCGACGCCCAACGCTGCAGCGACTTACAAACCGCCTTGGACAACCCAAATATCAAAGCCATTTGGTGTGCACGTGGCGGCTATGGTACCATGCGAATTATAGATGATTTGGATTTCGAAGGGTTTAAAACCCATCCCAAATGGATCGTTGGCTATTCAGATGTAACGGTCCTGCACAACGCTTTAAACAACATGGGGTATGAAAGTTTGCATGCCATGATGTGCATCAACCTCAAAGATGATGCTACCGCCATAAAACACTCTGTTGCGACCTTAAAATCTGCACTTTTTGGAACTCTAAAAAGTTATGAAATTGAGGGACACTCTGACAACAGACCAGGGGAGTCAACGGGGCCACTTGTCGGCGGAAATTTATCTTTATTAACCGCTGCCTTAGGAAGTGAGACACAACTTGATACCAAAGGAAAAATTATTTTTATAGAGGAAATTGGCGAACACAAATACCATATCGATCGGCAGTTGCAAAGCTTGAAACGTGCAGGCTATTTTAATCAGAGTGCTGGCGTAATTATTGGCGATATGAGTCAACTGAAAACCAACAATCCTGCTTGGGGACAATCGATTGAAGCCTTAATTTTGGAGGTACTCAAAGATACGGATATACCCGTCGCCTTTGGATTTCCCGCAGGACATGAATTTGAAAATCGGGCGCTCTATTTTGGACGTTCTGTTCAACTCCTTGTGACCAAATCAAAAACGCGGGTCTTATTTATAGAATAAATTTTTTAGTATGATTTCAAACACGCCCCCACCTCCCTATTACGCTGTTATTTTTAGTTCTGTGCGAACAAATGACAACGAAGGCTATCCCGAAACGGATGCACTTATGAGTAAACTCGCACACAAACAAGACGGTTTTTTAGGCATGGAACATGCCAGTTCAGAAATCGGAATCACCATATCCTATTGGCGCGATGTAGAATCCATCAAACGATGGAAAGACCATTTGGACCATCAAAAAGCACAAATTGAAGGGCAAAAAACATGGTATAGCCAGTACAAAGTGCGCATTTCCAAAGTAGAACGTGACTATGATTTTCTAAAAAAATAACAATGTCTGACTCTTACAATCGTGGTATTTCTGGAGAACGCATGGCGGTGGAGTATTTGACCTCTAAAGGCTATCGAATTTTAGCACAAAATTACCGCTATCTAAAAGGCGAGGTGGATATTTTGGCACAAAAAGACAACTGGTTAGCTGCGGTAGAAGTCAAAACTCGGAGCACTTCTGACTTCGGAGCGCCAGAAGAGTTTCTGAAACCCGCACAAATACAACGCATCATCAAAACAGTGGATTATTTTGTGACGTCCAGAGATTTAGAAGTTGAAGTCCGTTTTGATATCATCGCGATTGTACTCACAGATCAAGGTTCTGAATTGGAGCATATTGAAAATGCGTTTTATCACTTTTGATCCAACACCACTTTTAGATCTTTCAATAAATAAGGCTTTGCTGTAATGACTTTAGAAGCATCCAAAACAAAATAGGTTGGCGTTGCCTTGATGTCATACATTTTTGTAATGGCATGTGTCCATTTTCCTTCGGCAATACTGTGCGTAAACTCTGTCCAAGGCTGGATGGTTTCTGTCCATTGTTTCGAATCTTTTTCGATCCCAACAGCCACTACTTTGATGTTTTTTTCAGGGTGATTAGAAATATACGCATGAACTTCGGGAAGTTCGTTTAAACAATGACCGCAATCACTGCTCCAAAAAATCAACAGATAAGTCGTTGCACCATTGAAATCATAAAGGCTTTGTTTTGAAGAATCCGAAGCAGTTTCAAGCTCAAAATTGGGTGCTTTTTCCCCCACAGCAATCCGTATAAATGCTTCTAAAGACGTCATGAGTTTCGTGTCATTTAATTGGATTGCCAAGGGTAGCACATAGGTTTTTGTGAGATACACTGCCAAGGCATTGTGTCCCGCCGTAATAAGCGATTCTCTTATAGTGTTTAAGGTTGTTAATTGGTAAGCCAGATCGGTTGTTTCTAAGGCCTTAAAAACCGCATCGATATTGGCTTGATACTCTTGAAATGAAGGCGTTCCAGAGAAGTGTATTCGGAGTATATAATCCAGCGATTTATCGACAATAAAATTAGAACTTTGGAGGATGGCATCTTGAAAATTAATGGCCTCGAAATAATGTGCTTTTACCTCAGAAACATAGGTGTTTGCCGTTTCAACTTTAGTTGGAATATAAGTTTTGCTGGCGGTTATAAAATGTGCAGCGATCGTTCCTTTAGATTGGGCTTCATAGGAATTCTGAAGGCTGTCTATTTTTTGAGCAAGGCGTATATAATTTATGTCATCCATCGTCGGTTGTGCGTACAGTTGCATCAATTCGTTATGAGCGAACGCCATCGATTGGGTGTAGCCATGCAGCAGTTGGTTTTCTTTGGAGCTGGTGAATTCAACCCCTGTTTCATTATCAAAATTAAATTCTATCGTTTCGGTTCCGTTGTATATAAATTCAAAATTATGTTCGGATTGTGGGAGGGCATAGACTAACTTATAGAGTCCCGCAGGAATAGACGCATCGAGGTCGATTTGCATTTCCCCTTCTGCGTTCACGCTTCCATAACTCACATAAGACGCATTGCCCGCAGAAAGCTGGTACAACATGGTCGCTTTGAATTCACTCGCAGGCGAAAAAACGCCTTTGATTTGTTGTTGAGTAATCCCTAAAAAAGGACTGATAAGACTGAGATAAAAAAGGTATTTAAACATGAGGCTTACTATTTGAAAGCTCAAATATAATCATATTAGAGTAAAAATCAATGGTCATACCATTTGCCAATTGAATTTATACTGTAATAAAATTCAAATAATAACTGGTATTATGCCAAAATAGGTTTTAAGGCCTCCAGTCCTTGTTGCACCGTATTGATCTTAGAAAAACTCATCAATAAACGCAGCCCGAGACGCATTTGTTTTTCTTTGACGGTACAGGTTTGTGGATGTGCTTGAACGTATTGCAATACTTTTGAAAAATGAATGCTTTGGTAAAAACGACTTTCTTGATCACTGATAAAATAACCCACTAATTTGTGGTTTTTCATGACAATTTTCTCGAAGCCTAAAGTCGTTGCCAACCACTTGATACGCACACTGTCTAAAAGGTCTACTACCTGCGTTGGAAGTGCGCCAAATCGATCGACTAAATCCCGCTCAAACAGTTGTAAATCAGCTTCGTTTTTCAAGGTATTCAGTTGTGTGTAGAGACTTAAACGCTCGGTAATATTATTGATGTAATCATCTGGAAATAACAAAGAAAAATCGGTGTCAATAGTGACATCTCTTACAAATTCTTTGGTATTTATATCTTCATTATAAAGTGACTTGAACTCGGTTTCTTTGAGTTCTTCGATGGCTTCGTTCAGAATTTTTTGATAGGTTTCAAATCCAATATCGTTGATAAATCCGCTTTGCTCACCTCCCAACAGATCGCCAGCACCGCGAATTTCCAAATCTTTCATGGCGATATTGAATCCACTTCCGAGGGCTGTATATTGCTCTAGTGCAGAAATACGTTTGCGCGCCTCATCCGTCATGGCATGAAAATCGGGTGTGATGAAATAACAAAAGGCTTTCTTGTTACTTCGACCCACACGGCCCCGCATTTGGTGTAAATCACTCAGTCCAAAATTATTGGCATTGTTAATGAAAATCGTGTTGGCATTGGGCACATCCAAACCACTTTCGACGATGGTGGTACTGACCAAAACGTCAAATTCTCCACTCATAAAATCAAGCATGAGCTGCTCTAACTTCCGCCCTTCCATTTGACCATGCCCCACACGGATTTTGGCGTCGGGCACCAAACGTTGTAAAAGCCCAGCAACTTCTTTAATGTTTTCAATACGGTTGTGTATGAAATAGACTTGTCCCGAACGTTGAATTTCATACTGAATCGCATCCCGAATTGTTTCTTCACTCAAGCGAATGACAATGCTGTCAATTGGAAAACGGTTGGGTGGTGGTGTTGTAATGACCGATAAATCCCGTGCTGCCATCAAACTAAATTGAAGCGTTCGAGGGATGGGGGTGGCAGTGAGCGTGAGCACATCCACGTTGTCTTTAAGAGTTTTGAGCTTTTCTTTGACTGCCACGCCAAATTTTTGTTCCTCATCGACAATTAACAACCCTAAATCTTTGAATTTTACGGATTTATTGACCAATTGATGGGTGCCAATAATGATGTCCAAACTCCCCGATTCTAACTGTTCTAAAGTCTCTTTGCGTTGTTTGGTTGTTTTAAAACGGTTGATATAATCGATCCTCACAGGGAAATCTTTCAAACGTGATTTGAAGGTCTTCGCATGCTGAAATGCAAGAATGGTCGTCGGAACCAAAATGGCAACTTGTTTGCCATTGTCAACGGCTTTAAAAGCAGCTCTCAAAGCAACTTCTGTTTTTCCAAACCCTACATCGCCACAAATCAAACGGTCCATAGGGCGTTCGCTTTCCATATCCGCTTTGATATCGGCAGTGGCGGTGATTTGATCGGGCGTATCCTCAAAAACAAAAGAAGCTTCCAATTCAAGCTGCATCGAAGTATCGGGGTTGTATCTAAAACCCGTTTCTAGCTTGCGCTTGGCATAGAGTTTTATCAAATTGAAAGCAATTTCTTTAACCCTTGATTTGGTTTTTTGCTTCAATACTTTCCAGGCCTTGCTGCCTAGCTTATAAATCTTGGGAGACTTTCCGTCTTTCCCATTAAATTTTGTGATTTTATGAAGGGCGTGAATGCTTAAATATAAGATGTCACGTTCGCCATAAAACAGTTTGATGGCTTCTTGTTTTTTGCCTTCTACATCAATTTTTTGCAAGCCTCCAAACTTTCCAATCCCATGGTCAATATGGGTGATGTAATCCCCGATTTCGAGTTTGGTTAATTCCTGAAGGGTGATGGATTGCTTTTTGGAAAAACCGTTTTTAAGATGAAATTTATGGTAACGTTCAAAAATCTGATGATCGGTATAACATACAATTTTTTTATCGTGATCGATAAATCCTTGGTACAAAGACAACACAATGGTTTGACACTGCACATCTTCATCCACGGTTTCAAAAATATCATAAAACCGCTGGGCTTGTTGTGCATTGGAACAACAAATATAATTTTGATAGCCCGAGTCGTGATGGGTATTTAAGTCTTCAATAATCAGATTGAACTGTTTATTAAAGGAGGGTTGAGGGCTCACCTGAACCTCCATTTGCTGCTCCTTTTTAGGAGCCAAAACAGCGGTGGTTCCAAATTCAACTACCGAAAAATCTAACAACTGAGATTTGAAATCAGCGGAGGTACAAAATAAATCTTCCGGTCGGCTGTGCTTAAGGGTCGCAGACAATTCATTATACGCCTCGGAAGCTTTTTCTTGAAGTGTATCTGTTGCTGCTAAAAATGCAGGAATATTTTTAGTAAACACCACGGTATTTGAAGAAATATATTCTAAAAACCCTTGCCGTGTTTCGTTGAGCAATTTATGCTCAATATTGGGAATGATTTGAAGTTTTTTAATCGTTTTTATCGAGAGTTGCGATTCAATATCAAACGTTCGAATGCTGTCCACTTCATCTCCGAAAAATTCAATTCGGTAAGGTTCGTCGTGCGAAAATGAAAATACATCTACAATCCCTCCACGTACGGAAAATTCGCCTGGTTCGGTGACAAAATCAACACGTTTAAACTGGTATTCAAAAAGGACTTCGTTGAAAAAATCTAAACTTAATTCTTCGCCCACCGCTACCTTAAACGTTGATTTTTCAAGTTCTTTTCTGGACAACACTTTTTCAAAAAGCGCTTCGGGATAGGTAACTATGAGTGCTGGTTTTTTTTGAGAATTGATACGGTTCAATACCTCAGCGCGCAACAACACATTGGCGTTGTCTGTCTCCTCAATTTGATAGGGTCTGCGATAGCTTCCTGGATAGAACAAGACTTCTTTGTCATCGAGTAACACCTCCAAATCGTTCAAGTAATAGGCCGCTTCTTCCTTGGTGTCAAAAATCAACAAAAAGGGTTGCTTGGCGGTTTTAAATACACTGGCAACGGTGAAGGACAACGAAGAGCCTAAAGCGCCTTTTAAATGTGTTTTTTCTTTGGACTTGGATATGGCAGTGCTCAGATTTTGATGAATCAAAGACTGTTCAAACTTTTGAGAAAGGATGGTTTTACTCAATTAAAAAATTTTTGCAAAGATATAATAATAGTCTTTGAATTTGATTTTTATTAAGAGTTAATCCTTTTAAAAATTCAAGCGAAAATTTAAAAAAAACATGTAAATTTGTGTACCTAAATTTATATAACCTATGTCCTTTTCAGACCTATTTAATAGTGGTTTCACCACTCGAAATCAAGATCATTTTGCTTCCATTGTGAGAGTCGCCCTGAGTGACAACGCTATAAGTCAAGAAGAAAAAGCGTTTTTAGATCGGCTTGCACAAAACTTAGATATTTCTAAGGAAACGTATGCAAGTATTTTAAAAGATTACAAAACACATCCCATCAATCCACCAATATCCCTAGAACGTCGCATTGAGCGCTTGTATGATTTAGCGCGCATGGTAAATGTCGATCAAATAAAAGATGTGCATGAAGTTACGATGCTTTCTAAAATAGCCATCGGTTTGGGTTTTCAAACGGAAACGGTTTCAGAAGTCGTCAATACCTCCTTAAAATTGGTATCTGACAAGGTCGACTTTGAGACGTTTCAAAAAGAGATGAAAAAGGTTTTTTAAATATACAATTCTTTTAAATCTACAAAGTCAGCATATCCCTCTTGTTTATGCCAAGCCTCGAGTTCTTGAGGCTTTAAATCTTCAATAGAAATTTTTACTAAAATTGTAGTCATCGTTCTAAATTTATACCAAAAGTTAAAAAAATCTATTAAAAAAACCCAATAGAAATATACTTCTAAAGACAAAAAAACAAAATGTTTAAATTAAATAGTCCCAACTTTCGAGCCTTCATCCAAGATACGCATCAGTCCTTCTTGAGCGACAGAAGCTATTAAATTTCCTTTAGAATCAAAAATACTCCCTCTCGAAAATCCTCTTGAATTAGAAGCACTCGGACTGTCGATGGCGTAGAGAAGCCATTCACTGATGTCAAAATCGCGGTGGAACCACAATGCATGGTCTAAGCTGGTATAAAACACTTCTTTGGAGTTTAAAAATTCACGATGCGGCATGGATGCAGGACGTAAAATATTATAGTCCGATGCATAGGCCAATAACTGATGTTGAAGCGGAATATTAGTTGCGAGTTCTTCACAAGTCTTAAACCAGATATTGTCATAAGGCGGGCTGTTTTTGACCAATTTGGTGAGCATATTATCAACGGGTTTAAATTCAAATACTTTTGGTAAAAAGGCTTTGTAACGCTTGTAGGTATCTGGAATGACCTCTTTAAATTGTTCAATTTGTTTTTGGCTGTCCATCAATTCTTCAGGTGGAAACACATTGGGCATCGAAATTTGATGATCGACCCCCTCTTGTTTTAGTTGAAAAGATGCTGACATATTGAAGATTGCTTTTTCATTTTGAAACGCAACCACACGACGGGTGGTGAAACTACCACCATCTCTTATGATATCAACTTCATATTTTATTGGAATGTCAATATTTCCGCCCAAAATAAAATAGCCGTGCATCGAATGTGCATAGCGATCCTCGGGAACGGTTTGATAAGCTGCATGCAAGGATTGCGCCAACACTTGACCTCCAAAAACCCGACCCCAAGGGGCTTGATAATTTTTACCAATGTAGGTGTTGTTGTTGATTTTCTCAAGCGTTAACAACTCAATAAGTTCCTTAAGGGATTCCATAGTTTAATATTTGCTGCAAAAATAGTCTTTTGTATATAAAAAGGACTTTTAAATTCTTTTAACAAACTGTTAAATTTTGTAACATTGGAGCACGCTTAGAGTCTAATAAATAAAACGTATGGATATTTTTTTAATTATAATCGCTGCCTCCTTAATGGTTCTAGGAATCGTGGGGAGTTTTTTGCCTGTTTTGCCAGGGCCCTTTACAAGTTGGGTCGGGCTTTTGGTGTTGTACTTAATGCCTGAAATTGACGTCAGTCTAGTGACTCTTATTATAACGCTGATTGTGGCTGTTTTAATCTGGATTTTAGATTACATCATTCCAGCCATCGGGACTAAGAAATTTGGCGGCACCAGAGCAGGAATGATTGGCACCACTCTTGGACTCATCATTGGCTTGCTTGCTCCAATTCCTGGAGGTATTATTATCGGACCGTTTGTAGGGGCTTTCGTCGGAGAAATGATAAACAAAGCGGATTCTAAAACCGCCTTAAAAGCTGCCTTTGGGAGTTTGTTAGGATTCTTAACCTCTGCGTTTATTAAATTCGTGGTGGCTATCATCTATTTAGGCATTTTTATTTCCATAATTTGGGAGTATCGATCGGTTGTATTTTGATCGCACAACGCTTTTAACAAAATTTTTAATCAATATTTTATAATTTACATTAATTTCACCGTCTAATAACACAAATTTTATTACTATGAACAAGTATTTTTCTATTCTATTTTGTGGTTTATTTCTCCTGTCGTCTTCCCTGATTGCACAAGAAAAAGAACCTTCTAACTACAACTATAACGATGCTTTTGGGCATGATTTTTATAGTAAAAATGGGACTGCAACGCGTTCAGCGAGCGGAAAACCAGGACATGCCTATTGGCAAAACAGCGCCGATTACAGTATCGACGTGAACTTAAACGAAACTACGAAAGAAATTTCGGG
>Ga0209199_1004320_pt1 | contig 13154 bp, 10 predicted proteins | sample COGITO_mtgs_1105_7_FD_184805 | JGI IMG/M metagenome (GOLD analysis project Ga0209199, IMG submission 184805) | Pelagic marine microbial communities from North Sea - COGITO_mtgs_110523 (SPAdes) (version 2) | ecosystem: Environmental > Aquatic > Marine > Epipelagic ...
ATATAATTACAGTCCAATGTCCATAAAACAAAACACAGCGCTTACTTTTTTCACCCCTGAAAACCTCAACACCTTAGGTGCCGTCTATTTTGATACAGGTATCTCCGCAGGATTTCCATCGCCAGCAGAGGATTTTAAACAAGAACGCCTTTCATTAGATAACGAGCTTATCAAAAATAAAGAAGCCACTTTTTTCGCACGGGTGAGTGGGCAATCAATGATTGATGCAGGATTGAGCGACAATGATCTTTTGGTGATCGATCGCAGCCTTTCTCCAGCCCATAATAAAATAGCGGTTTGTTTTTTAGATGGTGAATTTACAGTGAAACGCCTCAAGGTTGAAAAGGATCAGGTTTGGTTGCAGCCAGAAAATAAAAACTATCAGCCGATCAAAATAACAGAAGAAAATGATTTTGTAATTTGGGGTATTGTCACCAATGTAATTAAAAAGGTATAAGCAAGTCTAAAGCTTCTTGCGAAGTCGTGCAACGGGAAGGTCTAATTGTTCGCGATATTTAGCCACGGTTCTTCGTGCTATTGGGTAGCCTTTTTCTTTTAAAATAAAGGTTAATTTTTCGTCGGTTAGTGGTTTCTTCTTGTCTTCTTCAGCAATTACAGTTTCCAAGATGCTTTTAATTTCTCGGGTGGAGACTTCTTCTCCTTGATCATTGGTCATGGACTCGCTAAAAAATTCTTTAATCAACTTTGTGCCGTAAGGCGTATCAACATATTTACTGTTTGCAACACGAGACACGGTCGAAATATCCATATCTATTTTATCCGCAATATCTTTTAAAATCATGGGCCTTAGTTGTTGCTCATCTCCTGATAAAAAATAATTTTTTTGATAATGCATAATGGTACTCATGGTGATAAATAGGGTGTGTTGGCGTTGTTTTATAGCGTCAATAAACCATTTGGCAGCATCTAGTTTTTGCTTTATAAATTGTACCGCATCTTTCTGTGACTTTGTTTTTTCTTTGGAAGCTTTGTACCCTTTTAGCATTTCGTTATACGGTCTTGAAACGTGCAATTCTGGTGCATTTCGACCGTTGAGACTGAGTTCTAATTCACCTTCTGTAATTTTAATAGTGAAATCGGGAACAACATGTTCAACAGAGCGCGCGTTGTTAGAATAAGAACTTCCAGGTTTTGGATTCAAGCGTTCAATTTCAGAGACGGCGTCCTTAAGTTGTGCTTCGGTAACACTAAATTTTTGTAAGAGTTTTTTGTAATGTTTTTTTGTAAACTGTTCAAAGCCTAATTCTATAATGTTTGTGGCAAGCGCTGTATTGGGCGTTTGCGTTTTTCGATGCAATTGAAGCACTAAACATTCTTGAAGGTTTCTAGCACCCACACCAGCAGGATCTAATAAATGTACCACTTTAAGAACGGATTCAATGGTTTTTTCATCGGTATATACATTTTGAGTAAAAGCCAAATCATCCATAATGTCCAATAATGGGCGTCGGATGTAGCCGCTATCATCGATGCTTCCAATTAAATACTCAGCGATTTGATAGTGTGTTTCCTCTAATGGAAAGGTATTCAGTTGGTCGATTAGATGTTGAGTGAAAGACGTCCCAGAAGCAAAAGGGATTGTTTTTTGTTCGTCATCGGCACTGTAATTGTTGGCATGAAGTCTGTATTCTGGAATTTCATCATCACTCAGATAATCATCTACATTGATGTCATCCGCATTGATTTGCTCATTGTCTAAGTCATTATTATTAGTGTCAAACTCCTCATCATAAGTCTCTTCTTGATCTTTTCCACTTTCGAGTGCTGGGTTTTCTTCGAGCTCTTGTTTAAGACGTTGCTCGAAAGCTTGCGTAGGCAGCTGTATCAGCTTCATCAACTGAATTTGTTGAGGCGATAGTTTTTGCGATAACTTATAATGTAAATATTGCTTAAGCATTCATTATTTGGGTTTCTATAAAAATAAGAAAAAAAACTTCAGATATATATTTAAGCGTCAAATTTTCAAAAAATGCCAATGTATTTACGCTTAAAATTCAGCATTAAAAGGCGTTCTAGGGTAAGGAATTACATCACGAATGTTGCCCATTCCAGTAGCAAACATCACCAAGCGTTCAAAGCCAAGCCCAAATCCGGAATGTACGGCTGTTCCATATTTTCTTAAATCTAAATACCACCAAAGGTCTTCTTCTGGTATGTCAAGCTCTGCCATTTTTTCTTTTAAGACGTCCAAGCGTTCTTCACGTTGCGACCCTCCAACAATCTCACCAATCCCTGGGAACAAAATATCCATAGCTCTCACCGTTTTCCCATCTTCATTTAAGCGCATATAAAAGGCTTTAATTTTGGCAGGATAATCAAACAAGATTACAGGACATTTAAAGTGTTGTTCCACTAAAAAGCGTTCATGCTCACTTTGTAAATCGGCACCCCATTCGTCAATAATATATTTAAATTTCTTCTTTTTATTAGGCTTGCAGTTTCTTAAAATATCAATTGCTTCTGTATAGCTGACACGTTTAAAATTGTTATCTACGATAAAACGAAGCTTCTCTGTGAGAGGCATAGGCGCGCGCTCATTTTGAGGTTTCGATTTATCTTCTTGTTCCAAACGTTGCTCTAAAAAGGCAAGATCTTCTTTGTTGTGTTCTAAAACGTAACTGATTACGAATTTCATAAAGTCTTCAGCAAGGTCCATATTTCCTGCCAAATCCATAAAAGCAACTTCGGGTTCAATCATCCAAAATTCGGCTAAATGTCGCGAGGTGTTTGAGTTTTCAGCTCTAAATGTAGGGCCAAATGTATATACCTTTCCAAGAGCCATTGCATAGGTTTCTGCTTCGAGTTGACCGGATACCGTTAAATTTGTTTCTTTTCCAAAAAAGTCTTTTGAATAATCCACTTCACCTGTGTCGGTTAGTGGCGGATTTTTAGGATCTAAAGTGGTCACTCTAAACATTTCACCGGCACCTTCGGCATCACTTCCTGTGACAATTGGAGCGTGCATATAGTAAAATCCATTTTTATTAAAATAGGAATGAACTGCAAAAGAGAGCGAAGAACGGAGTCGCATGACAGCACTAAAGGTGTTGGTTCGTGTACGTAAATGCGCTTGTTCTCTTAAAAATTCTAAGGAATGACGTTTTGGTTGTAAAATAGTTTTTGAAACTTCCTCTGGATCTGCATCACCTAAAATTTCTATAGAGTTTACTTGAACTTCTACAGATTGTCCTTTCCCTTGACTTTCAACCAATCCCCCTTTTATATGCACAGCTGCTCCTGTTGTGATACGTTTTAGCAAGGCCTCATCCATACTTTCAAAGTCAACCACACATTGGATGCTCTGAAGGCAAGAGCCGTCATTGAGGGCAATAAATCGGTTGGCTCTAAACGTTCGAACCCACCCTTTGACTTCAATGTCTGTATGTTTGAGTTCTTGATTTAATAAATGTGCAACAGTGCTGGTGGTCATAAGTACAATTTTTAATACTGCAAATATAAAGTTTTAAGCTAAATTAACAGTGTATGATTTAGTCTTCTTCAAACGCTTCCTCTTCTGGAATGATATTCAGTGCAGGCTTTTTCAAAACTTTCCTATTTGCTATGCTGCGCTCTAAAGACAACAATAGGCACGGAAGTAAGAGTAGATTTGCCAACATCGCCAATAATAAGGTTGCTGAAATTAATGCGCCTAAGGCCACGGTACCTCCAAAATTGGAAGTGATAAATACCGAAAAGCCAAAGAACAATACGATAGAGGTATAAAACATACTGACTCCTGTTTCGCGAAGTGCAGCAAACACAGATTTTTTAATTTTCCAGTGGTTCGCCAATAATTCTTGTCGGTATTTGGCCAAAAAATGAATCGTGTCATCTACCGAAATACCAAAGGCAATACTAAAAACGAGTATCGTTGATGGCTTAATGGGCACCCCTAAATACCCCATCATACCAGCTGTTACCAAGAGTGGCAACAAATTTGGAATCAAAGAGATGATGATCATTCGGAAGGAGCGAAACATATAGGCCATAAAAAGCGAGATCAAAAAGATGGCCAAGGCCAAGGATAACACTAAGTTTTTGACTAGATATTTAGTTCCTTTTTGAAATAAATAGGCTTTTCCTGTGATGGAAACATCGTACTGTTTTTCAGGAAATAACTTGTCAATTTTTGCTAGAAGATTTTCTTCAATGCGCTCCATTTTGTCGATGCCTGCATCTTTCATAAAGGTAGTGATCCTTGCATAGCGTCCCGTACTATCCACAAAGTTTTTCAGCAAATCAACATCCGTAGAGGCGTTTTTTGCATAGGATAAAATAAAACTGTTTTCTTGCGCAGATGGCAACTGATAATATTTAGGATTCCCATTGTAATACGCTTGTTTGGAATACTTCACCAAACTTACTACCGATATGGGTTTTGAAAGTTCTGGAATTTCAACAATCAAATCTTCGAGAGCACTCATGCGTTTCAAAGTCGAGAGTTTTATAACCCCTTTTTTACGTTTGGTGTCAATCAAAATTTCAAGTGGCATGACTCCGTTAAATTCCCTTTCGTAGAATTCTATATCTTTATAAAACTCTGCTTTTTTAGGCATGTCTTCAATCAAACTCCCCGTGGTTTCAATTTGAAAAATCCCAATAATGCTAATGGCGAGTAAGATAATCGCCGTTATATAGATAGTAATATTTTTATGCTTAACTGTGTGTTCGATCCAATCGCCAAGACGGTTGATCCACCGTTTATTTAAATGCTCTAAATGCTTCTCTTTTGGGATCGGCATAAAACTATAAATGATCGGAATGATTAATAAACACAACAGAAAAATCGCAATAATACTCAGCGAGGCAACGATGCCAAATTCGGTGAGTAATTTACTCTGTGTGATTATAAAGGTGGCAAAGCCTGAAGCCGTGGTTACATTGGTCATTAAAGTGGCATTTCCGACTTTCGAAATCACGCGTTGAAGCGACTTCGCTTTGTTGCCGTGTTTGTTGACTTCGTGTTGGTATTTATTGATCAGAAATATACAGTTTGGAATTCCAATCACAATAATGAGTGGTGGGATCAAGGCTGTAAGAACAGTTATTTCATACTGCAATAACCCTAATATTCCAAAAGTCCACATCACGCCAATGACCACTACAAACATGGATATAAACGTGGCTCTAAACGATCTAAAAAAGAAAAAGAAAATAAGCGAGGTCACTAAAATAGCCGCTAAGATAAACATGCTAATTTCATCAACAATATTTTGAGCATTCAGCGTTCGCACATAGGGCATTCCTGAGACGCGTACATCCAAATCATAAGCCTGCTCAAATGCTTTTACTTTCGGAATTAAAATATCTTCAATAAACGCCTTTCGTTCGGGGGTGTTGACAATCGATTTATCTAAATAGAGGGCCGTTCTAATAGCTTCAGTTTCTTTGTTGAAAAGAATGTTATCGTAAAAAGGATAGTCCTCAAAAAGGGCTTTTTTTAGCGCATTTACTTCGGTTTGTGTTTGAACAGAGTCTTTGATAAAAGGGATGAGGTCAAATTGTTTTTTGCGCTCATTTTTAACGAGTTTCTGTAAATCTTTTATCGCAATGACGGCGTCCACATCCGGATGCCCATCAAAACTTTTAGAAAAAGCATTCCAAGCATTCAGTTTTTCGACGGTGAGCAGGGTGCTGTCTTTCACGCCCATAACAATCAAATTGCCTTCTTCTCCAAAAATATCTAGAAAATGATTGTATTCTAAATTGATCGGATGGTCGTCGGGCAAGAGGTTGGCTTCCGTGTAGGTGAAGCGCATATTGTTCCATTGCATGGAGAAAAACACTGTAGTCAGCGCGACCGCAACAAGAATGAGAATTCGATTCCTTAGAATGAGTCGTGCAACGGTTTCCCAAAACCTACTTGAAAAGAGTTTAAACATAGCCTTTTTTGATGGCGTCAAAGGTAGATAAAATGAATCAAAAGAAGGTTAATGAAGCGTTAACTTTCAATTACAAATCTTAAAAGTTGGAACAATTAAATTTTGAGAATTTCAATTTCTTTTGCAGCGTACAATTCTTCTGCTTTTTTCACATGTACATCAGTGAGTTGTTGCACATCTACTTCTGCATTTTTTTGAAGATCTTCAGAGGCTTCTTCTACCCCTTTGATTTCTGAATTTGCGTCTTTTCTAGCAGCACGTATTGATATTTTTGCTTCTTCCACTTCAGATTTTGCTTGTTTTGCCAATTCGCGGCGACGCTCTTCGGTCAAAGGCGGCACATTGATAATGATTGTTTCGCCATTATTCATCGGGTTGAACCCTAAATTGGCAATCATGATGGAGCGTTCTATTTCTTGTAACATGGCTTTTTCCCAGGGTTGAACGGTAATTGTTCGACCGTCTGGGGTATTTACATTGGCCACTTGAGCTAAAGGTGTTTGAGAACCATAATAATCGACCATCACACTGCCCAACATGGCGGGACTTGCTTTTCCTGCTCGGATGTTTACAAATTGTTTTTCTAAATGTTTTAACGCATTTACCATCGCTTCTTTTGTGCTATCCAGTATAAAATCTATGTCTTCGTTCATGGTTAAATTTTTTTTATAAGTATGGTAAACGGATTTTTAACTAACGGTTGTCCCGATGGCTTCTCCAGAAACAATCTTAAGAAGGTTTCCGCGCTTGTTCATATCAAATACAATTATTGGTAATTCGTTTTCTTGGCTTAATGTAAAGGCCGTTGTGTCCATTACCTTGAGTCCTTTTTTGAGTACATCCTCAAAACTGATGGTATCAAATTTAATAGCTGTTTTATCTTTTTCGGGATCGGTATTATAAATACCATCTACTCGAGTGCCTTTCAAAATAACATCGGCTTCAATTTCGATGGCTCGAAGTACGGCTGCTGAATCGGTTGTAAAATAAGGGTTTCCTGTACCGCCTCCAAAAATCACAACACGTCCTTTTTCTAAGTGGCGCATGGCACGACGGCGAATAAATGGCTCTGCAACTTCATTTATTTTTATGGCCGATTGTAAACGTGTTGGAACGTCTGCGTTTTCCAAAGCACTTTGCAATGCCAAACCATTAATAACAGTGGCCAACATGCCCATGTGGTCGCCTTGAACGCGGTCCATACCATTACTCGCTCCTGCAACGCCTCTAAAAATATTTCCACCACCAATTACAATGGCAACTTGTATGCCTTGCTCTGTAATTTGTTTGATTTGATCCGCGTAGTCGGACAAACGATCGGGATCGATTCCATAATTGCGATTCCCCATAAGGGCTTCTCCAGAGAGCTTGAGTAATATTCGTTTGTATGTCATAATGGTGTCGGTCGTTGCGCAAATATACGCAATATCTTAAATCCAAAAAGCAGTTTTTGGGAATTCTGATTAATTAACCATCACCTTTTTAACTACTTTTTGCGTGTTTGAGGATACTTCTAGAAAATACACGCCCGAATTTAATCGACTTACATCAAGAATTTTTGTGTCATTTTCTTTTGTAAGGATCAGTTTTCCATAGACATCATAAAGTACTAATCTACTGATTTTCATTGTAGAAGAGACATTAATTTTGTCGGTTGCAGGGTTTGGATATAGCTTTAGAGTAGTGTCTAAATTTAAATCAGCAACACTTAAAGGTACAGATTGGTACACTTTTACATAATCCACAATCATAGAAGTTTGTGTAAAGTTGGAATCGATCGTTCCAGAAAACCCTCCCATTGCCAGATTCAGTAATATAAATTGATCTTCATAAAAAGGCCAAGTATTGGCATTTTTATCAGAGGGATTGTATGTATAATACCCAACGTTATCAACTAAAAATGTAATTTGATTTGGAGACCAGTTCATAGAATATACATGAAAATTAGCATTTACGTCCGAAACATCAATTCCTGAGCCATTTGGATTTCCACTGTTACAACACGGGGTATGTAGCGCGCTGGATACATGATTTAACGCTCCTAAACCGTGCTCCATAATGTCTATTTCTCCACAGGCGGGCCAATTGGTTGTGCCAAAATTAGAATCCCAATAAGCGCCAGGTTCATTAATGTTTTTACCTAAAGTCCAAATGGCAGGCCAGGTTCCGTTATCACTTGGTAATTTTGCACGGACATCAACTCTCCCATAAGTAAACGCAAACTTTGAGTTGAGCCGTGCTGAGGTATATTGTTTTGTCAAATCTTGATCTGTCAAGGGTTCTTTTATTGCAACGATATTGAGGTTTCCTGAAGTGTCTACAAAAGAGTTTTCCTCGCGGTTGGTATAATGTTGTGCTTCTCCATTAGCCCAACCCTCATCTGGTATAATAACTTGAGTCTGGTGGTGCCAATTCGTTGAGTTCACCACTCCTGGAGTGTCAAAGTTATCTTCCCAAACCAACACACTATAAATCACATCCAATGCGTTTGGATCGGTCTCTTCTGAGCCGTCGTCAATATCATCTAATAAATACGTTCCTGCTATTGTGAGACCTCCATCAACAAAAATGGTTAACCGATCGTAAGCTCCACTTGCATTTATTGATGTAGTACCATCTGAACTTAACACGGCATTTGCAAAATCAAATGTAATACCCGTGGTCCATCCGCCGCCAGTAGGTACGTTTTGAGTTACCTCAACATTATCATTTACGCCATTTTCTAATTTAAGAAGGATGGTGTGCGCATCGGCATCATTTCCATAGAAAGAGAGTGAAATGGTTTTTTGAAAATCTAGATCAATAGCTCTTTGTAAACCAAGAGTAAACCCTTGCCAAGCTACAGTCCCATCATTATAAAATTGTCCTACAGAATTTCCAGAATCATCGGGGTCTGTATTAAATGAAAAACCACTGCCGCCAAAAGTATAGAAACTTTCTGAAGAATCAGAAAAATCAATGGGCATTTGTTGCGCTAAAGAAAGTTGTGTCACAAATATAAACACAAGATAAAGAGGAGTAAATTTAATTTTCATTGGTATAAATTTTAAGAACATAAAAATATAGTATTTTATTACAGGATTTTTATTTTTAACTATACAAAAACTATACAAGTCGAAATTAACGCCAAAAACTATTCAAATGTTGTATTAGGTTTACAAACCACCGTCGTCATTTGATCGTAATTATTTAGACTATTTACAACGGAATAATGAAAGCTGTACTTGGCGCTTACCGTTTTTTTCTTTAATTTGGATTCTTGAATTGATCCTAAATCTATTCTACACCATGAAAAAATCGAAAGAAAATCGCAAACATTATAAATGGGGCAATAATTTCAGTGGTTGGCACCTCATGAGATCTCAAAGTTTAAGTGTGATCGAGGAATTAATGCCTCCCAATACTCAAGAGATAAAACATTACCATAAGCTGTCACAACAATTTTTTAGAATATTAAACGGAAAAGCAACTTTTGAAATTGAAAATGAGATTGTCGAAATTGAAAAGGGAAACGGAATTCATATTCCACCAAAAACAAATCACAGAATCCGAAATGACCAATCCAAAAATTTAGAGTTTATTGTGATATCGGAACCATCCACCCGTGGAGACCGATATGAAGAAAAGTAAAAAAAAATTGAAAATGAAATTGAGCGTTAGAGAACTAAAGATACATGAGGTCGGGATTATCGTTGATTATTTTATGAACGCGAAGGATTCATTTTTAAAAGGAATGGGAGCAGATAAAAATAAATTACCAACCAGAGACGAATGGGTTGACAAGTTGGAATCGGATTTTAATAAACCATATCATGAAAAGGATTTTTATTACATTATTTGGCTGCAAAACGACCAAGCTGTCGGGCATTCAAATATTAATCATATAGAATTCGGGAACACAGCGACCATGCATTTACACCTTTGGGATACAGCAACAAGAAAAAAAGGACTCGGATTCGATTTTTTAAGAATGACTATTCCTTATTATTTTAAAAATTTCGAACTCCAAAAATTGATTTGTGAGCCTTATTCAAAAAATATTGCTCCGAACAAAGTCTTGAAAAAGTTGGGGTTTGAACTTATCCGACCCTATGAGACAATACCCGGACAGATAAATTTCCTTCAAACGGTCAATCGGTATGAATTGAAAAAAGAACACTTTTAAATATGAAAAAAAAATTGAAACGTATATCGTGGATTCCTTTACAGACAAACCTTTCGCCGGCAATCCTGCAGGCGTATGTATTTTGAATGAAAAATTATCGGATCATCAAATGCTCACTATTGCTAAAGAATTGGGGCTTTCTGAAACGGCATTCATAATTAAAATTGACGGTTTGAACACGTATTCCATAAGATATTTTTCTCCGATTATGGAGATACCTCTTTGTGGTCACGCAACATTAGCATCTTCTAAAGTTCTGTTTGAAATTTATCCCACAATGCATACAATTCATTTTAAAAACATCCAGAATTTAGATTTAATGATTAGGAGTTGCGGAGAAGAAATAGAGATGGAATTCCCTGTTTATGACACCGTTCCTATTGGAGCACCCGAAGCGTTAATAAATGCGCTAGGGATAAACACAATAGTAAATAGTGAATTTAATAAAGAAACTAATATTCTGCTTCTTGAAATAGAATCTTCAGACGTATTAAATAACTTATCTCCAGATTTTGAAAAATTAAAACGTTCACATAATTTAATTAATGGAGTGTTAGTTACGGCCCGCTCCAAAAAAACTAACTTCGACTTTGAATCCAGATACTTTTGGCCTTGGAGTGGCACAAATGAAGACCCCGTAACTGGAGCAACTCACACCTTTCTTGCAAAATACTGGAGCAAACGTTTGAATAAAAATAAAATGAATTCTTACCAATGCTCGCAAAGAACTGGATTTATGGAAGTTGAATTAATTGGTGACAATCAATTATCAATTAAAAGCAAAGCTCAAATAGTTTTGAAAGGAGAACTGAGGATATGAAAACTGTTCTATCGGGAGCATCCCGAACGCGGTCAGTATGAGTATAAAACAAGAAATGCTAACTTATATTAGAACAACTAAAAACGAAAATCATTGAAAGAAATATGAAAATTGGCAGATTGACCCCTGTAGAATCTGCAAAAAATATGTTTAGATTTATAGATAGTAATTTTGAAAGTGGTACTTTTTGGGATTCTGAAAATGGAACCAAACTTTTATGGTAAAAAAAACCTGTTTAGCACATGCTAAACAGGTTTTAATTAAATATATATGGTGTCTTTATTATCCTAGAGATACACGTTTAAAATCAGTGATGGACACATCTCCATAGCTTTCAACATATTTTGCAACTCTTACCTTATCGTCTTTGATAAAGTTTTGGTCTAACAAACATTGTTCTTGATCTAAAGAGGTGTTGTCAGAAATAAAACGTTCCATTTTACCAGGTAAAATTTTGTCCCAAATTTGTTCTGGCTTTCCTTCGGCTTTCAATTCTGCTTTTGCGGCATCTTCAGCTTTTGCTAGCGCATCTGCTGTTAATTGTGCCATCGAAATGTACTGAGGGATGTTTTTAAGTGTTTTCCCCAAACGGCCTAACTCGATATTATCTTTTTCAATCACCGCAATTCTAGCTTCTGTTTCAGAAGCAATGAATGCTGGGTCAAAATCTTTGTAAGAAAGTGTCGAAGCACCCATAGAAGCGACTTGCATTGCAACATCTTTTACCAAAACGTCAGCGTTGTCAACTTTTGCAGACAAACCAACAACAGCAGCAATCTTATTAATATGTACATAAGAACCTACATAGGGAGCTTCAATTTTATCAAAGGCGTTAATATCTAGTTTTTCACCAATCACGCCCGTTTGTTCGATCAATTTTTCTGCAACTGTCATGCCTCCAAAATCCGCCGCTAAAAAGGCTTCTTTAGTATCATGGTTCAGTGCAATATCTCCAAATTGACTTGCTAAGGCTAAAAAGTTTTCATTTTTTCCAACGAAATCAGTTTCACATCCTAAAACGATGGCAACACCTACAGTGTTGTCCGCATTAATTTTTGCAACAGCAGCGCCTTCAGAAGAGTCACGATCGGCTCTATTAGCGGCTACCTTTTGTCCTTTTTTACGAAGGTTGTCTATTGCTTTATCAAAATCGCCTTCAGCTTCAACTAAGGCTTTTTTACAGTCCATCATTCCTGCGCCTGTAGCTTGTCTCAATTTATTTACTTCAGCAGCTGTTATTTTTATCATGATTTAATTGTTTAAAAAAAGTCGTTCAAACTTTCCGTGGGAAGAACTGAACGACTTTGTTATTACTTAATACTTATAATTATTTTGTTATTCTTCTTCTTTAGCAACTTCTTCTACCGCAGGAGTTTCAGGAGCTTTCGCTACTTTTTTAGCTTTTACTGCTTTAGCTGCTTTTGGAGCCGCTGGTGTTTTTTTTGCTTTAGGCGCTTCCGTTGTTTCAGTTGTTTCTGCTTTCGCTTCAACGACTGCTTCAACTTTTGCTTCGGTTGTTTCTGCGTTTGCTTCTTTAGGAGCCTCTGCTACTTTTTCAGCATCTTTAGTATCCTTTTCAGCTTTTCTTGCAGCCAAACCTTCAGCAATTGCATCGGTTACATTTGTAAGGATTTTATCGATTGATTTAGAAGCATCATCATTTGCAGGAATTACATAATCCACTTGTCTTGGATCAGAATTTGTATCTACCATCGCAAAGATTGGAATGTTTAATTTTTGCGCTTCTTTGATCGCGATGTGCTCACGTTTGATATCAATTACAAATAATGCTCCAGGAAGACGGGTCATTTCTGATATTGAACCTAAATTTTTCTCTAATTTAGCTCTCAAACGATCTACTTGCAAACGTTCCTTTTTAGAAAGCGTTAAAAACGTACCGTCTTTTTTCATACGATCAATAGTTGCCATTTTTTTAACAGCTTTACGGATCGTTACAAAGTTAGTTAGCATTCCACCAGGCCATCTTTCAGTAATGTAAGGCATGTTGACGTTTCCTGCTTTTTCAGAGACGATGTCTTTTGCTTGTTTTTTAGTCGCTACAAATAAAATTTTACGACCTGAGATTGCAATTTTTGCTAGAGCTTCAGAAGCTTCTTCAAGTTTTGCAGCTGTTTTATACAGGTTAATGATATGAATACCATTACGCTCCATATAAATGTAAGGAGCCATGTTTGGATCCCATTTTCTTGTAAGGTGTCCGAAGTGTACACCACTGTCTAATAATTCTTTTACTTCTACTAATGCC
>Ga0209199_1004321_pt1 | contig 13153 bp, 11 predicted proteins | sample COGITO_mtgs_1105_7_FD_184805 | JGI IMG/M metagenome (GOLD analysis project Ga0209199, IMG submission 184805) | Pelagic marine microbial communities from North Sea - COGITO_mtgs_110523 (SPAdes) (version 2) | ecosystem: Environmental > Aquatic > Marine > Epipelagic ...
AAAAAACATTTATATTTGCACCCGCTAATGTAGCAAACGCTGCAAGCAACACTCCTCCTTAGCTCAGTTGGTTAGAGCATCTGACTGTTAATCAGAGGGTCCTTGGTTCGAGCCCAAGAGGAGGAGCTTTAAAACAAAGGGTTACAGAGATGTAGCCCTTTTTTTGTTTCCCAACTTGCACACTATTTGCACACAAGTCCCATTATAGAATAATAAAGGTTATAATCTATTATAAATCTCATTAGTTACATCTAATGTAAATAAATTGAATCGAACTTAAAAGAATAATAATATATTCAGCTGTCCCAGCGTCCCATCCCTTAGGTTTGGGACAGGGACAATATAAAAACCTAAAAAGTTTCAGTGCACAACTTGATTTTAGCAGACGGGTGGGTTTTATAGAAACGGTTTTCTTTTTTGAGTTTGGTTGTAATATCTATATATAACCCAGACTATGCTAGAGTTACATTACATCCCACCCATTAAAGTGCTTTTTTATTTTCACAACTTATCCAATGGCATTTTCAAAGGTATTTTGAATCTGGGTCTTATGCCTTCTTTTTATGTAATCAATAAAAATTTGATTCAAAACTATTTGGCCAGATCCAGAATAAGAGACTTTAACTTTATTTTTTACAAACATCCATTTTTCCAGATGCTTTACAATAGAGGGATTAAATTCGTATAACACTTTAACCCCTATTTCTTTGAGAGCTTCTGCATTGCAAAGTTGCTCATACTGGTTTTTCATAGGAACAACTAAGAGTTTTTTTCTCAAATATAAGGCCTCTGCGGGTGTTTCAAAACCAGCACCACAAATAACCCCATTGCAATGAATGAGCTTTTTGTTAAACCGTAACTCATCAATAGGGTTTATGTGAATGTTCTTTATTTTGTAGGCGGTCTTACTGTGTTTGGAGAACACCACCCATTTGGTTTCTGGAAATGCAGCCAAAACTTCTATAATCCTCTCTTCGCTAAAAGCTGGCAAATAAACCACATAAAACCCGAGTTTTTTTGGTGCAGAAAAACGGATTTGCTTCTTTATTACAGGCAAGTGAATGTCAGTGTGATATTTTTTAAAATGAAATCCATAAGTCTTTGTGGTTGGGGCATAATATTTTAGAATTAACCTAGAAAAAAAAGCCTTTTTATGAGGTTTTGGAACTGAAGGATAAAGCAAGCTCGCCTGGTGACTCAATGAAATGGCATATTTTTTCTTCAACAAACAAGCCCAAGCAGAAACTGGTTCAAAGTCATTAATAACTATGTCGTACTCATCTAAAGAGAGTTCGCGTACGTCACTAATAAACTGTTTAATATTTAATCCCTTAATGGTTTGCCACAAATGAATACCTCCATGCTTTCCAAACACAAAACTCAATCCATGAAAGCGATATTTTATAGGATATTCTAAAGCAATATCTGCCGCAGTACCACTAACCAAAATGTCTAAATCAATATTTTTTTGAAGCAGCGGAATAAGCTCCTGGGCTCTGGATATATGACCGTTTCCAGTAGCTTGAATGGCGTATAATACTTTCATAAGCTGCTGTAATCGTGAAGGTTCATTTCCAATACAAGGTCAGAAAATAAAGCTTTGGCGTTTTTGTGTTCAAACTCTTCGAGAGGATCAATTTGTAACTTATCTGCACTGTATTCGAATAGCGACCAACGCTTTTTATGATACTCTAAAGCGGTCATATTTTCTATCCAGTCTCCTGAATTCAGGTAAGTGGTTTTGCCTTTTTCAGAACTAAAATCTTTAATACAGGGCTGGTGAATGTGACCGCAAACCACATAGTCATAGTTGTTATGTATAGCTATATCTGCAACTGTTTGTTCAAAGGCTCCTATAAATGAAACTGCCGCCTTTACCCTATTTTTAATGGTTTTTGAAAAAGACAACTTTTCCTTCCCTATATGACACAATATTTTATTAACAAGCGCATTAAGTCCAATGAGTAGGTCATAGCTATACCCTCCAATTCTAGTGAGCCATCTGGAGTGTTTCATGGCTATATCAAAAACATCTCCGTGAAAAAACCAGGCCTTTTTGCCGTCCAAATTAAGGATTACTTTATTGACTATTTTAAATCCAGCCAACTCAAAATTCACAAAACGTCTTAAGGCTTCGTCATGATTTCCAGCCACGTAATATACTTGAACGCCATTAGAGATAAATTCCAAAAGTTGCTTAAGAACTTTTGTATGGTATTTGTCCCAATAACGTTTACTAAACTGCCATACGTCTACAATATCTCCGTTTAATATGACTGTTTTTGGATCAATAGACTTTAGGTATCTGTACAACTCTTCTGCACCAGCACCAACACTACCCAAATGGGTGTCTGAGATAACCACTAAAGACACCTTTCTTTTTTTACGCTTCATACCTTTAAAATTAGCTTAGTATGCGATCAATTGCGTTAAGGAGCTATAAATAAAAAGTTAATAAATGGTTTTAAACTAACAATTAAAATCAGAGCGACCCTTATTATTGTGGATTGTTCTTTTGTAGCAAAAAAACAATAAGGAAACTAACATTATATGTCACTTTTCATCCTTTATACATACCCTGAAAACCAACACACTTCCCCGCAACCTGGCACAACAACATTCTAAATAAAACAATTAGAAATTCTTTGTTCAATGCCTCTTTTCCGCATAATGGATTAGTTTCCTCTGTTATTTTGAAGATAACCTTCATTAGACAATTTACATTGTCTTAATTCGAATAAAGATTATTTAAAGTTCGTAACTATTAATTGTGCTTTTTATAACGAAGCTTTAAAGTTACTCCTAAAATAAGTTGGTTTATTTGTTAAAAATTTTAACAAGATGAAATCAAAACTTATTTTATTTTTCCTTTTTTCAGCAATTGGCTCAGCGAGTTTATTTGCCCAATCCTCTGTTAGAGGTAGGGTTATTGATGAGAATAATTTTCCTTTACCAGGAGCAGTAATTACTATTGAAGATGGCCAAAAAATAGTGTCAGATTTCGATGGTTATTTTGTGGCATTAATAGAGGGTACTAAAAACGCGGCGGTAAGTTATACCGGTTTTGCGTTTCAAGAATTTTCACTTTCAGAAGGCTCAAACACTGTTAGTATAATTATATTAAAACCAGAAGTCAATGCGCTAGATGAGGTCGTAGTATCTGGCTTTCAAAGTGGGGTAGTAAAATCCCTAAACAAACAAAAGAACGATGTAAATGTAACTAATGTGGTTTCATCTGATCAGGTGGGTAAATTTCCTGATGCAAATATTGGAGATGCCTTAAAAAGAGTGAGTGGTATTGCCATGCAGTACGATCAAGGTGAGGCAAGAGACATTATCATTCGTGGATTTGCACCCGGGCTCAATTCAGTGACTTTAAATGGAGATCGTATTCCCTCTGCTGAAGGAGACAACAGAAGGGTTCAAATGGATTTAATTCCCTCAGATATGATTCAACTTATCGAGGTGAGTAAGACCCTAACGCCAGATATGGAAGCGGACGCTATAGGTGGTTCTGTGAACCTTGTAACGCGGTCTAATCCAAATGGTTTTCGTTTTTCTTCAACAGTTTCAGGTGGTGCTAACCCTGTTCGAGAGGGCGGTTTTAACCGAAGTTTAAGTTTAATTGTAGCAGACAAACTCAGTGATAAATTTGCTTATACATTAAGTGCGAGTAACAATATGTCTGACTATGGGTCAGATAATGTTGAGTTTCAATGGAATGATAGTGCACAAGACGAAATTAAAGAACAAGACATTAGACGTTATGACGTAAAACGCACGCGACGTTCTATCTCTTTAAACTTAGATTATGCTTTAAATACAAACAATAATCTATACTTTAAGTCTATGTATAACTCTCGTGATGATTGGGAAAATCGTTTCAGAGTACGTTTTGACGATATTGACGACGAGCAAGAAGGTACCCTGCGTATTCGCAAGCAAACTAAAGGAGGAATTGGTAACAACCGCAATGAAAATAGACGTCTGGAAGACCAACGCACCTCAAGATTTGCATTGGGGGGAGACCACCAACTAGGCAAGTTAGCCATAGATTGGAAAGCCTCTAATTCTCAAGCGTCTGAAGATCGCCCTGACGAGCGTTACATAAGATATGATCAAGAAGGTGCTGCTTATTCAAGTATAGGGCTTTCAAACTCTAATTTACCAGGTTTCAATGTTTCAGAAGCGGTATTAAATAATACAGACAATTTTGAATACAAAGAGGTACTCGAGGGAGATTCTTACACAGAAGAAGACAATAATACGTTCAGAATTAATTTGGAATTACCTTATGGGAAGAACGACTTTTTTAAGTTTGGTTATAAAATTAATTCAAAGTCTAAACTTCGAGATAACATCTGGTATGAATATGACGCTGAATCTGCCTTTCCGTCTCTCACACAGGCTACTACAGCCAACTATGACGTAGATGGATATTTGGCTGGAGCTTACAAACACGGTTTATTTGCTTCTGCTGAATTTTTAGGAGAATTAGGACTAGATGGTTATGATAAAGAAATTGCTCTAGGAGAATTTGGTGCTGGGAATTACAACGCAGATGAGACTGTAAATGCAGCATATCTAATGTTTACAGATCAATTGGGGCCAAAAACTAAGGCTATTTTTGGAGCGCGTTTAGAGTCTACAAATATTGAGTATACAGGTTTTGAATACGATGAGACTACTGACGAAGTGGTCAGTGATTTAGGGGTTGTTTCAGGAAAAAACAATTACACAAATGTACTGCCAAATGTAACTGTACAACACACCATTAAAAATGTTGTTTTTAACGCAGCTTACACGGTATCTTTAGCTCGTCCTGCTTATTTTGACCTGGTTCCTTACCGTGAAGTGGTTTCAGAAGACGAGGAAATTGCTTTTGGTAACCCTGATTTAGAGGCAACCATTTCGAATAACTTTGATCTCATGGCTGAATACTATTTCGGAAATGTAGGTCTCATTTCAGTAGGTTTCTTTAATAAAAATATTAACAACTGGTTGTACACATTTAGTGATGATAATTTTGAAGGCTTTTCAGGCCAATATGCTGGTTTTGATTACGAGCAAGTTCGAAATGGAAAATCTGCTACAGTAAATGGTTTTGAAGTGGGGGTTCAATCCAGACTAAACTTCTTACCAGGATTTTTAGGGAAAACTACTTTCTATGGCAACTACACTTACACCAAGTCGAGTACCGATGGTGTGGAGGGAAGAACAGACCTTCCTTTAGTAGGCGCCAATGAAAACATGTTTAACGCATCACTGGCATATGAGACAAAAAACTTCTTTTTAAGAGCTTCACTAAATTATGCTGGAGAATCTTTAGATGAAGTAGGAGGAAATGAATTTGAAGACCGTTGGTACGATGAGCAAACATTTGTAGACCTCAATGCTACCTTCTCCATTAATGACCGTGTTCGTATCTTTGCCGAAGCTAAAAATTTAACGAATCAACCGTTGAGGTATTATCAAGGAATTGCTCAAAGAACCATGCAATTAGAATATTACGATATAAACTGGAATATTGGTTTAAAAGTAGATCTTAGATAATGAAAAGCACTAAGTTAATCGCTTTACTGATAACCACAAGCATCTCATTTTCAGCAATAAGTCAAAAAAAAGATGGTGAATCCCTAGATTCACTGTCTTTTTTTAGTGTTTCTCCTTTTCTTGAAACAAGCCCGGTAATTTCACCAGAAGATGCAGCAGATGACATTTGTATTTGGGTAAGTGATGATCCTCAAAAACCCATTTATATTGTGGGTACGGATAAAAAAAGAGGCCTTGAAACATACAATGAAAAAGGGCTGCGAATCTTTGACTCCCCCTTTGGTAGAATTAACAATGTAGATCTATGGGACAGTCCAATAGGTCCCATTGTAGCGGGGACCAATAGAAGCTATAATAGTCTTGATTTTTACAAGCTACAATCAGACGGTTCTTTAATCTTATTAAATCGCTACCCTACTGGTCTTCAGGATGTATACGGAATTAGTTTTTATAAAGGTCCCCTTAGCACAGAGGTTTTCCTTAGCGATAAAAAAGGGGTGGTAAAGCGCTATAATATTAAATTAATTGATCAATTTGTATCTATAAATCTGTTAGACCAATTCAAATTTAGTAGTACTGTAGAAGGGATTGAAGGAGATGCTTATTATGAAAGGGTTTATATAGCAGAAGAAGACAAAGGATTGTGGTATATAGACTTAAGAGAACAAACCAACAAAAGAACAAAAGTCTTAAAAACAGATAAAACACATCTTATTGCAGACCTTGAAGGTTTAGCCCTTGCAGACCTAGGGAACGGAGAAGGGTATTTATTTCTCTCGGTTCAAGGCAACAATACCTATGCAATTGTAAACAGAAAAACCTTAAAATTTGAGGCAAGCTTTAAAATAGATGCCAATTCACAAATAGATGGAGCTCAAGAAACGGATGGGCTGGAAGTGAGCACTCATCAAAGGTTTCAAGTACTCATTGTTCAAGACGGTCATAATGATGGAGAAACTCAGAACTTCAAAATAATAGATTTGAAAAATATTTTAGATCATATAAAGCAGTAAATCACAATGCGCTACAAGTTACTTTTTATAATAATGGCCCTTATATTTTCTTCTTGTAATTCTCCTGTAAGCAACCAAAAAAAGAATCAAGAAACCACTCCTTACACCATTACAGGTTATAGTCATGACAGGCGCTTAAAGGAAGTAAGCGGTATGGTTGGTGCTTCAAAACATTTAAATCATTTTTGGGTACATAATGACAGCGGAGATAAAGCGGTGCTATACAGGGTAAATAATGCGCTTGAAATCCTTCAGGAAGTTTTAATTGAAGGGGCTCAAAATATTGATTGGGAAGATATTGCCATAGGCAAATACAAAGGAGAGAGTACCCTGTTTATCGGTGACATAGGAGATAACCGCGCCCTTAGAAAAACCATTAGCGTTTATTTAATTAATGAGCCCAAACCCCACGAGAATAAAGTAAGTGTCAAGAGAAAAATAGAAATGCAGTATCAGGACGGTGCTAGAGATGCAGAAGCCCTATTATTTGACGCCAATGCTGAAGAACTGGTTGTAGTCACGAAACGAGATGTACCCTCAAGGGTCTATTCTTATGCTTTAAATTCAGAAGAGGCAAAAACAGTTTTGGCTTACCAAGGCAATGTTAAATTAACCAATGAAACCTTCTGGGACAAAAAGGACCTGTACCGAATTACAGGAGGAGATGCCTCCAAAAAAAGAGCCATTATCCTAAAAAATTACAAAGGGGTCTTTTACTATTCGCCAAAAGAAAAACAATCAATAAAGGATAGGCTCACCAAGCAAACACCCACTCAACTACAATATGAAATGGAGCTACAAGGTGAGGCCATAACGCTAGATGCTAATGGCTACTGGGTAACCTCTGAATGTGCAGACGACGGTATCAAACACGTCGCTCAACCACTGTACTTCTATCCTGATTTTTTACCTCTAAAGAATAATGAAGGATTCATACTCAATCAATAAGATAAAAAAGATAGTCTGTTAACAATGAAAACAAGCCAATTTATCACCAATTAAGGGATTCCTTAAAAAAATAATTAGAAGAAATGAGATAGGCCTCTTTAAAATCGTCTGCTTTAACATCTGGATCTGCGTAGTTAATTTGTTTTCTACTGCAGTAATTTTCAAAAGCAGATTTAAAAATTTGATCAATTTTGTCTTGCATATTAACATCATTAATAATGCAAATCTTAAAATGTTCTAAGTCTAATCGTTTCATGATGTTTTTTATTATAAATTTCTAATAAACTGGTTATCATAATATTAGTAAACCATTAAGCTAGTGTAATAACGCTTTTTTTGTGTTAAAAACTTTTAAACTTCACACATATCGGCATCATTAGCTTTCAAGCATTTTATTCAAAAGACACCATTTTTTACGGTTAATAAGCCTCATTTTCGCATGATGTAGAATTAAATTAAAGATTAAACCCACTTAATATTTACAAAAAGCTTTCTAAGTATTTTTGAGCTGTTAGTTTAGTTTTTAGCATAAGTGTAAAGGAGGTTCTATTACAGGGCCTTTTTTTTTGACTCAAATTTTAGAAACCAACACACTTCCCCGCAACCTGGCACAACAACATTCTAAATAAAACAATTAGAAATTCTTTGTTCAATGCCTCTTTTCCGAATAATGGATTAGGCATTCTCTAAAAGGGCATTATTGTCTGTTTCAAAGGTTGGACTATTTGTCCTGAATTATCCTATCTAGCATATTATCTATAGCCTCTTGTGTTTGAAGATATATTCCTTTGGAGTGAATTTGGTTGAGTTTCCTAAGGTTATTGAAATGCTTCTTAAAGGTTATCCATTAAGTCCGTTTATAAACCTAAAATATTTTTAATGTCCCTGTCCCAAACCTAAGGAATGGGACGCTGGGACAATTAAAAAGAGTAATTAACCAATCTTTCTTTGAAGACTAGATTTGGAAACTTCAAATCCATCATTAGAAAGCTCATCACTTATTTGTCTATAAGACATCCCCTCATTTTTCATCTTAGTGGCTAGAGGAATCCATTCATCCGAAGCAAGTTCTCCAAACTTCACTCTATTACCAGTGTTTTCAAATGATAGGTGATCATTGAATTTAAGAACAAAACTCTCGGACTTTAGTGACTCTTCAATATAGTTATTCTTTACTATACATAAATGCCTCAAGGAGTCATCATTATTATCCTTATTTAATAATAAAACACTTCTCATCTTAGCTTCAAAACCTTGAGATCCAATAATGCTGTTCTTGTTTGGAGCTTTACCGGCAGAAGCTTTGTTGGTGTGGTGTAAAAAGATAATACTAGTTCCATAAACCTTAGTTAAATCATCATACAAATTAAGAAAAGATCTAACCTCATTAGAGTTGTTCATTCCTCCTGTAAATAGATCTGCATAAGAATCAATAATAATGAGATCAATACAGTTTTTCATAACTACTTTTTCTAGGTTTCTAACCAGTCCATCTGTTAAATAAACATATTTAAGATTAGCTAGTTTATCTAATTGTGGCACTTGATTTCCAAAGTGTTTGTTTAACCACACAGAAGTAGCCATTTCACCATCCTCAGTACTTACGTAGATGACATTCTTACAAACATTATTAAGTTTAAATCCAAGAAAATCACTATCACCATAAACAAGTGAAATAGCAAGTTGTCTTAAAAATGAACTCTTACCAGTATCACTTTCCCCAACCAAAGCACATAAAGTGCCTTTAGGTATTAGCTTATCAACGAGAAAGTCAATCTTCTGGTGATTTTGATTAAAAATCTTATCTGCTCCCATGAAAAGATTATTTAATCTTCCCTCAACTAAAAAGTCCATCTCAATACTACTATTTTCCATAGCTTCCAATTTTAAGATTATCAGCTTCTTCAATAGCACTAGAGATGCTACAACTTTTCTTTCCTTTAACCCATTGGTCTAATTCTTCTTTATAAAAGAAGATTTTACTTCCTGGACTAGATCGGTAAAATGGAATGATTCCTTTTTCTACTTCTTTGTAGATACTTGCGCCAGACATTTTAAGATACCTGGCAGCCTCTTTTACTCCTAAAGGACCAGATTGATCAATGCTTAAGCTTTTCTTTAACGAGGATAGCTCTTCCCTCACAACCGCTTGAATTCTGGTTACTGCAACTTCATTAGACATTACATTTTTTACATTGCTTAACATTTAAAAATTTTTATAAAGCCAACAATTGTGATTATGTCCCGGGAAGTTCTTACTTTTGAAGTGCTAAAGTTTCAAGAGTCAGTATTCCATGGGCCAGTCTCATAATGCTGACTTTTTTATTAATAAGAACAAAAATAATTATAGGAATTCGATTAAATCGTGATAGAAACTAAAAGTTTTTAACACTAATTAACATCATAATTAATGAGATGTTTATTAATGAACATTTTCTTTCTTTGAAATGCGTTTTAGTATAGATAAATTGCAATAAAACCTCATAATTTATCAACATTATCCGTCTAAAGTTTTTTTTGAATATTTCTCATATCATCCTCTAGCAAAGAAGACATATAATTCTCTGTGGTCTTGATGTCCCTATGTCCAAATGCTTCTTGAATGATATAAGGACTCACATTATTTCGCTTCATTTGTGTAGCAAAGCTATGCCTTGACCAAATAGATGATATATCAGAAGATATTTCTAGCTCTTTGGCAACTTTCTTTAAATGCTGATTTACTTTTCTAATAAAGTTTTTCCCTCCTTTATAGATTCCAAGCTCATCTAAATTATCATCTAATACATTGAAAATATATCTACCAGACCCTTTATACTTTTCAATAATTTTAGAAGTCTTATCATCAATGAAAATGGTGTTCTTTCTTTTTACTTTACTCTTCTTGTAAGTCTTTCTTCTGTAGTAAAAGATTTTATCATCATGAATATCACTCCACTTAAGTGTAATTACATCTCTTAGATTTATTCCCATCCAGAAATAACTTAGTTTCCAGTAATCAACAGCAAGTTGTTTGTGTGGGCAATCTGTTTGATAAGTAATTAGCTTATTAATATCTGAACTCTCTAAAGGTCTTTTGTTATTCTCAGCACTAGGAATTGTATACTTCTTTTTGCCAAAAGGATAATTCTTTAATTCAATTATCCCTTCTTCAACTAATTCATTAATAACAACTCTAAAGTGTCTGATGTAAATTGAATAACTAGATACTTTATAGTTTTCTCCATTCTTCTTCTTACGGTTCAAATACCAGCTTTCTAGAGCCTCAAACCATTTCTTGTTAAGATCATCTATCTGAACGCTTTTACTTCCAGAAAACGCTTCTAAAAGCTTATTTAAGCCTTTATAAATATCTTTAGAAGAATACTGTTGATTTTTACCGCATTCTTCTATTTTTCTATTGATATAATAACTAATATCAGATGCATCTTGTGTGCGATTGAACATATACTTTTCAAAATCTGAAAAAGTATTTACTTCATATTGCTCAAGTACCTCACTACAATTGGCAATAACTCTTTCTAAAAAGAGTCTTAACTTAAAGGCATCTCCCTTTACAGTTGACTTGTGATCCATAGCTCTATTAAAGCTATCTTCATCTGTAAACTTATTGCAACTATAGAGTTTTGCTTGTTTACTTGCACGATTCCATACTCTAAGTTTAATAGGATGGTTTCCATTTGAATCACTTGATCTTTTATCAAGTCTTGTGTTTACTACAAAATTTAAAGATTTACTCATTTTTTAATGGTTTAAATTAAACATTTTTACTTGCACACTATTTGCACACAACTAATGAGTAAAACTATAATAGAATGAGATAAACTAGAAATCTTTAAAGACCTAATTTACTGTATTTCAATAGATTAGTAAATTTTATAAAGGATTATTAAATTATTATTCTGACTGTTAATCAGAGGGTCCTTGGTTCGAGCCCAAGAGGAGGAGCAACATATAATGATAAAACGGTTATACTTTTATAGTGTAGCCGTTTTTTAATTAAAAGACCCCAGTCAAACACCCTCAGTTATTAAGTGGAGATCTCCCAGTGATTATTAGAACATTTAAATACAGTTTTTGTTGACGATAGTTTTTATTCAACATTTAAATTTTGATTGTTCACTACAAAATCAAAAGATAAATCTGATAAGCTTTTTCCATTCACAGTGGTACCCCAAGGACCATGACCTTTACCCTCTAATGGATAATAAACAAAATCAATTTCATTTGTTTCCCATATAGTTTTTAAATCTTCAGCACTACTAAAAGGTACGGTGGTGTCTTCTGTTCCATGAGCTATAAACAATGATGGGTTATTTGAGTTAAACCTTTGGTATCCATAAACTAACTCCAGTATTTCTATAGATGCATTATTACCCCAAAAGTCTAAAATTGTTTGTACCTCATAGGTTTGAGAAAGATTAGTTGTTGATAAGGTACTATCTTCACTTAAACTTATTTCATCTTTATAGTCACCTAATTCTGATACACCGAGTCCTATAGAAGTAGTTGCTCCTGCAGAACCACCACCAACAGTAATATAATCAGTATTAATGTGATAATTATCGGCATTAGCTATAATCCACCTTAAAGCAGCTTTAGCATCTCTGTGAGCAGGGTACATTGCATAAATTTGGTTGAGATTTGAAGGGGCACCACCAGAAGAGGCATCAACCCATTCTTGTGGAATCGTTCCCATTTGGTCTCTAAGTCTGTAATCAATTGAAAATACAACAAATCCTCTTGATGAATAATAATTTGCCATATCCACAATGGCATCCTGTTGTTTAGAACCACCAACAAATGCACCACCATGAATTAACATTAATAAAGGTCGATTTTGTAAATTATTTTCTGGAACATAAGAGTCCATTAATAAAGGAACTACTGTGGTATTAGGACTGTTCCAACTATTATGACTAAGTCCTTCAGCATAAATGATATCCTCGGTTATATTTACTTCATAGGTAGTATTCAACTTCACTGTTGGTGAAGAGTTTTCAGGTGTAATTTTGTTATTATCATCTTTAGTACAAGATAATATCAATAGTAGGATACATAAGTTTAAAATAGATTTCATAAAAGTAATTTAATAATTAGACCCCATTTAGATATAAAAGTTTCATTTTAACATTTAAGTTTTTTTTTATTCATACTGCAATATCCAAATGAATGTGTTTCTTAATCTTTGTGATGGTGTTTTTGATTTCATGTGACAAAGATGATCAAACTGGAAACCAAGAACCAAATAATCCATCAACTGAAAGCAATGATTCACTCTAAACGACCTGCATTTACTATTGAGGAAATAAAGGAAATTAGAAAAACCACCGACAATAACTAAATATATGGCATGCCTATAGGTCACAAATTTTAGAAACCAAGGGATCATCGAGCCACTTCCTTCACAATTAAAGGAAGTTTGCATTCGTTACTTAAGTGTTTTTGAGGAAGGAGAATTGGATATCGTCCAAGGCGAGTGGATCGTCAAAAGAAGAAATCGTGCTGCAACTATGAATAATAGGGGGAGCTTTAAAACAAAGGGTTACAGAGATGTAGCCCTTTTTTTGTTTCCCCACTTGCACACTATTTGCACACAAGTCCCATTATAGAATAATAAAGATTATAATCTATTATAA
>Ga0209199_1004325_pt1 | contig 13149 bp, 1 predicted proteins | sample COGITO_mtgs_1105_7_FD_184805 | JGI IMG/M metagenome (GOLD analysis project Ga0209199, IMG submission 184805) | Pelagic marine microbial communities from North Sea - COGITO_mtgs_110523 (SPAdes) (version 2) | ecosystem: Environmental > Aquatic > Marine > Epipelagic ...
ATGACAGAAGTCTCATATTGCAACCATCAAAAAAAATATTAATCAACATAATACAATGAAAATTATGTTCCAATATAGAAAATTCAAATCCATAAACGTTAATGTTACTAAACTTGATCATTGAACAAATAAAAAATCATTGAACAAATAAAAAGAACAACTATCATCATGAGGCGTCGTCTTTGCTGGAGATTCCTAATTTGCCCAAAACTGTAGAAAAGTTAAATATCCTCCGCACCGGTAAAGGGCTTCCACTGTCTTCCTCAATTCTGGCTTTACTGACCCTTTCGGCCTGTGGTGGTGATTCTGGGGATGTAGGCCCGGGTGGTGATGTGGGGTCCGGTGTTGGCTCCGAAGGGGACGGACCGCCTGGTGAAGTGGAAACACCGGAGCCAGTCATCTACACTGGTGCGGTTGTCAAGGGACCGCTGGAAAATGCTACTGTATTCCTAGATTATAACGGCGATGGCGTGTTAGGGCTCGATGAGCCTTCAATCAGGACTGCCTCAGATGGTTCATTTTCCCTGAATGGCAACGTAGAAGGTGCAAGTTTTGTTGCGCAGACTGACGAAACCACAGTAGACACTTCGTCTGGCGAAATTCTTGATAACGTGACGCTCAAGGCGCCCGCCGGTTCATCCGTTGTGACACCTGCGACGACAATTATGAAGGAGGCGGGCATTACGAAGGAGGAGGTGGCTGCCGTTTTAGGTCTCCCAGACGGCGTCGACGCCACTACATTTAATCCCTACTCGCCTGACGTGGATCCTGTTGTAGCCTTAGCTGTTGAAAAGGTATCTCAGCAGGTAATGACGACCGTAAATGCCATCGCTTCTGCCGTTGAAGGGGCAGGTGGTAGTAAAGCGGACGCGTTCTCTGCGGCTCTTGAAACCGTTGTTGAGGTCGTGAAGGAGCGCGCCGAAGCGGTCAACGAGGACCCTACCATCTCGAAAGCTACGGTTGATTTCTCGGATGCAGCTGAGATCGAGGCTGTTACAGAGAAGCTTTCCGCAAAGATAGCTGAGACAGGTATAGCATCCCGCGAAGATTTCGACGCTGTGAAAGCTGATTTAAGTGCTGCGGTCAAGAATGTGAATGCGGTAATTGAAGAAGTTACAGACCTCACATCTGAAGCTTCGATGGCTGCCTTTGCTGTTGTGACGGAGCTGAATGAACAAGTTAAAGCGGCGACGGAAGCCAAGGGTGACCCTGCCGTGCAGATTACAATGACGGACGCCGAAGAAGTTTCCAAGGCGAAGGACATCAAATCTGCTGAAATTAAAGAAAAGATAGATTCGGGCGAGATTGTGTTAAAGCCTGAGCCTGAGCCTGAGCCAGAACCCGAGCCAGAACCCGAGCCCGAGCCAGAACCCGCGCCAGAACCCGAGCCTGAACCTGAGCCTGAACCTGAGCCTGAACCTGAGCCTGAACCTGAGCCCGAGCCAGAGACGCCCGAGACCGAAACACCCGCCGCTGGCGGTGGAGGTGGTGGCGGCGGTGGAGGCTCTTCTGGCGGCGGCGGAGGCGGTGGAGCCCCCCAAGCGGATACCACTGCGCCGGAGCTGGCGGACACTCCCAGTGCGAGTTCCGCCGGGACAAAAGTCATAGAATTGACCCTGTCCGAGAATGTGATTGGCAGTCCGCTCGCGGCACACTTTACCGTGACACTGGACCCGAGTGGCACGCCGTCCACACTGGAAGTTGACACTGTCTCGGTGAGCGGCAGCAAAATTACGCTGACCCTGAAAACTCACGTGGTCCAGAACTCTGACGTGATACGTGTCGCCTACAATAAACCGACGGAAAACCTAATCACCGACGGGACGAATGCACTCGAGAGCTTCACGATAGACGCGGTGTCGATTGTCCAGGATACGTCAATCCCCACGGCGACCCTCGCGGCGAATGCGGGCGAGAACACGATACAAGTCAGCCTCAGTGAAACTGTGTCCGGGACGCCGCTCGCGGGCAACTTTGCGGTGACACTCAACGGCGAGGCCGTGAGCGTCGACAGCCTAGACTTCACGTCCCCGGGCGACGCCATGACGCTGACGATCGCAAGTTACATAAAAAACACCGACACGCTGCAGGTGGCCTACACGCAGCCATCCGCTACCGCCAATCAACTCATCGACGCCGCCGGAAATGCAATCGAGACAATTGCGGCAGCAACTCTCACGCAGGCGCAAGACGACGCGGCGCCGACTGTGAAGTCCGTCAGCAGCTCCACGTCCGATGGCGCGTACAAGGCGTCGCAAAAAGTCACCGTCGAGGTCGAGTTTTCGGAGCCAATCGTGCTCTCTGGTAGCGAGGCCGGCGGCAATCCAAAGCTACGCCTCGAAACCGGCGACGTGGACCGAGCCGCGGCCTTCAAGGAAGTCACGGGCGGCGACACTCTCGTCCTAGAGTACACTATCCAGTCGGGCGACGTCTCCAGCGACCTTGGCGCAGTCACGTCAAACGCGATTGAACTTGGGACGTCCACAATCCAGGACCGCGCCGGCAATACGGCCACGGTGTCTCTGGACGGCCTTGCCGAGGCCAGCACACTCGCCGGCTCGTCGAGTATTGTCGTCGACACTGAGGCGCCCACGGTCAGCGTGACTGGCGTGGCCCTGGACCTTGCGGCGGGCACGCTGGAGATTTCCGGGAGCGGCTTCGGCGACACGCCGACACTCGACTGGTCCAAGCTGACACTCGATATCAACAACGACGCGGGCAGCGATAACCTGACGTTTTCCGCCGCGGATGACTTGAAGTCCGACCCAGCGGTCACAATTACGGACACTAAGATAACCGCCTCGCTGGTGGACGACGACGTGTCTAATGGCACTCAGGAAATCACCGCGCTAACGGGCATCGGTGCGACTGGTGGCGCAGACTACTTCGACTTCGCGCGTGGATTTTTCGCTGACGCTGCGGGTAACGTCGTCGCTGATGAGTTTTCGCTGGAGCGGAAGACGGCCGTCATTTCCGAGGCGAACTTCATTTCCGACACACGGACCCTGAGCCTTAAGGGCTCAAACCTGAATTTACTTTCCGACGGTAGCCTCTCGGCGAGCGACTTCGACTGGAGTAAGCTGACTTGGAATGTGAAGACAGCGAGTGCCACGAACGCTCAAAATATTGCGGATGCGAATAGCCTGTCGAATATTACAAGCGTAACCCTGGAGGGGAGCTTGGCACTTAAAATCACCTTAGCCCAGGATGCCCCCATACTGTCGGTTTCTGGAGTGGGTGGAAAGACGGGCGTCGACGGCGTCACCGATACCTTTACCATCGGCACTGGCTTTGTTTCCGGACTGGACGAGACGAGCTTGCCCACTGCCGCGGACATAGACGCCGACGACACTGGCCCAAAAATTAGTTCAGTCTCAGTCAGTGGGCTGAGCGCGAATGATCTCATCGGGCCCGACAAGCCTGCGACGATCATAATTACACTCGACGAGGATGTCTTCGCGGGCACTGCGATTACCGGTCAAGTGAATACCTTGGCGGCAAAGGCTGCCAGCGAGCCCTCGGGGGGCTACGCTATCGTCTTTGAGGCGCTCTCGGACGGGGATGTCCTGACGGGTACTTACACGCCCGTCGTCGGGGATAGCACGACGGCTGACTTGACACTCGAAAACGTGAGCCTCAACCTGCCAACCTCGCGAACGGATCTTCAGCCCCTGCAGGATACGGACGGCTCGCTCACTAAGAAGGCTGAGCTCACGCTGACGGACATAGCCAACATTGTCGACAACGTTGGAAAAATTACCGTGGACACGACGCCACCGGCGTCACAGCTTACTGCGGCGAGTTACACGCCGAAGGGAGCGAGTACGGCTGCGAAGATTACGCTAACGGCCGACACCAGTAATAACTTTGACGGCCTCGGCACTGGGACGTCAATTACGGGACTGACTTCGACTAACTTGGCGAGTTTTTTCGACTGGAGCAAACTTCAATGGATTTCTGATGAGGGAGACTCAGAGGATGTCGTAAGTTTCGTCGGCGACGGAAGTACGACGAATTATGCGACCTACATTGACTACGCCACAATAACGAACGAGGCGAAGACGACGATGGACATTGTCCTGACGGATGCGGGCGCTGCGTTGTTGGAGGGCCGGACTGACTTTGGTAACTTGGGTGGCTCGGTATTTGGCAAGGGCAAGGATGCTCTGAAGCTGACGGAGGGCTTCCTAAAGGACAAGGCGGGCAACATCGCGAACCTTGACGGGTCGACGGATGGCTCGGGTGACGCGACGGTTGATGTGACGAACGACTACGTGCTGTTCTCTGCGTCGAATGCATTCTCTGCGGAGAGCACCTCCATTAAGGCGGTGACTTATGGTGGGACGCAGACGGCGCCAGCCCTGGTCAGTTTTACGGCTGCCGCCGACACGGCGAATGGCGTGTCTGACGCGGATAACACGTATATTCTCGGTGAGACGATTATTCTGACTGCGACGGTTGATAAGGCCGTGACGAAGGGCTCAGAATTCACTGCGAAGCTCTTGACTGGATTTAGTGGTGGGCGCAACGTGACTTTTGAGGCTGCCGCAGATGGGACTACGCTGGTATCGTCGTATACAATCCAGGCTGGCGACACGACGAGTGCAATCCGCATTGACACGTCTACGCCATTGACGGCCGTTGAGACGGACAGTCAGTACACGACGCAGTCTCTCGCGACCGCCCTGCCGGATGCTGTCAAGACGTCGACGAGTGGCCACGAGAACTTCAAGACTGCGATTACGGTTGACGGCGTTGTGCCGGAGACGGTGTTGACTGCGGCGAGTTATACCCCGAAGGGATCCAGCAGTGCGGCTAAGATTACGCTGACGGCTGCGACGGATAATAGCTTTGACGGCATTGGCACGGATGATATCAAGGCGAACTTTGACTGGGGTAAGTTGGAGTGGATTGTTGACGAGGGGGATAGCCCGACGTCTGTGACATTTGAGGGCGACGGCAGTTCCACGACCTACGCGACTTACATTGCGTCTGCAACGGTGACAAACGAGGCGAAGACGACGATGGACATCGTCCTGACGGACGCGGGCGCTGCGTTGCTAGAGGGCCGGAGTGACAGTGACTTTGGTAACTTGGGTGGCTCCGTATTCGGCAAGGGCAAGGACGCGCTGAAGCTGACGGAGGGCTTCCTAAAGGACGCCAACGGCAATATTCTTAACCTTGACGGCTCGACGGATTCAGATGGGGCTGCGACGGTTGATGTGACGAACGACTACGTTCTGTTCTCGGCGTCGAATGCGTTCTCTGCGGAGAGTGCGTCCATTAAGGCGGTGAGTTATGGAGGGACGCAGACGGCGCCAGCGCTGGTAAGTTTTACGGCTGCCGCTGACACGGGGAATGGCGTTTCTGCTGCGGACGACACGTACATTCTTGGTGAGACGATTATTTTGACGGCGACGGTTGATAAGGATGTTACGATGGGGTCGCAATTCACTGCGACACTTAACACAGGATCCAGTGGTGGGCGTCAGGTGACCTTTGAGGCTGCCGCAGATGGGACGACACTTGTGTCTTCGTATACAATCCAGACTGGCGACACGTCGAGTGCAATCCGCATTGATACTACGCCGGGATTGACGGCTATTGAGACGGATAGTCAGTACACGACGCAGTCTCTCCCAGCTGTCCTGCCGGATGCTGTCAAGACGTCGACGAGTGGCCACGAGAACTTCAAGACTGCCATTACAGTCGACGGCGTTGTGCCGGAGACGGTATTGACTGGGGCGAGTTACACTCCTAAGGGGGCGAGTACGGCTGCGAAGATTACGCTGACGGCTGCGACGGATAATAGCTTTGATGGCGTTGGCACGGGTGATATCAAGGCTAACTTTGACTGGGGTAAGTTGGAGTGGATTGTCGATGAGGGGGATAGCCCGACGTCTGTGACTTATGGAGACTCAAGCACCTACGCGACTTACATTGCGTCTGCGACGGTGACGAACGAGGCGAAGACGACGATGGACATTGTTCTGACGGATGCGGGCGCTGCGTTGTTGGAGGGCCGGGCTGACACTGACTTTGGTAACTTGGGTGGCTCGGTATTTGGCAAGGGCAAGGATGCTCTGAAGCTGACGGAGGGCTTCCTAAAGGACGCTAACGGCAATATTCTTAACCTTGACGGCTCGACGGATTCAGATGGGGCTGCGACGGTTGATGTGACGAACGACTACGTTCTGTTCTCGGCGTCGAATGCGTTCTCTGCGGAGAGTGCGTCCATTAAGGCGGTGAGTTATGGAGGGACGCAGACGGCGCCAGCGCTGGTAAGTTTTACGGCTGCCGCTGACACGGGGAATGGCGTTTCTGCTGCGGACGACACGTACATTCTTGGTGAGACGATTATTTTGACGGCGACGGTTGATAAGGATGTTACGATGGGGTCGCAATTCACTGCGACACTTAACACAGGATCCAGTGGTGGGCGTCAGGTGACCTTTGAGGCTGCCGCAGATGGGACGACACTTGTGTCTTCGTATACAATCCAGACTGGCGACACGTCGAGTGCAATCCGCATTGATACTACGCCGGGATTGACGGCTATTGAGACGGATAGTCAGTACACGACGCAGTCTCTCCCAGCTGTCCTGCCGGATGCTGTCAAGACGTCGACGAGTGGCCACGAGAACTTCAAGACTGCCATTACAGTCGACGGGGATGGCCCAGATGTTGTCGTGACTTCGGTGGATTATACCCAAGCCGTGTCAGACGTCGTTACGGGACGTCTCACATTCAAGGGTTCAAATTTCGACAGTATCGGAGCGCAAACGACCTCGACGGATATTAAAGCCTTCTTGGGACGTGATGGAACAAAGATTACGTGGGATGTAGATGCCGCAAGCAGTGGCGCGGGTGAGACGGTAACAATTCTCGCTGCGGACATCGCCTCCGCAAATGTCTTAAACGACGAGACGCTCCAAATAAATTTGACAAATGCGAAGGACGGCGAGATTGAGGGGTTCGCGGGATATGCCCTGGCGTCAGCCGATCAAGTCATTGTAGATAAAAAGTTCTTCTCGGACACCAATTTAAATTATGGCTTGGAGGATGTAATAACGAAGTCAGTAAACTTTACCGACAGTGTCGCCCCCCAGATCCTTAATGTGACGACAAGCGCTTCGCCTGGTACCTACAGGGTCGGCGAGGGTCCCATACCAATCACCATTAATTTTGATGAGCCTATTAAGGCGGGCTCCACGATGAGTGTGCAATTAAACTCGGGTAAAATTGTTGACTTATCGTACGAGTCCCCAAACAAAGTCGTTGGCGACTACGTAATAGGTGCGGGCCAGTCCGCAGATGGATTGGATGTTGAGCAGGTGACCGCGGTCAGTGTGCAGGACTTGTATGGTAGGGCGGTTTCTAGCAGCATCGCAATTCCAGATGACGCGAATTTGACTACCAGTGCGGCCATAAATATTACGACTCTGGAAAATGCCTCCATAATCGATAGTGGGGTATCGGAGGTTGCCGACACGTCGGACAAATTTATTTTTAGATTTGACGATGTCGTTGAGAATCAGAGTCAAATAGTCTCCGAGTTGGTAGGGAAGGCCTTTGGGGCGGATGTGGGCTCGACCTACGACTGGAACCCGCAGGAGACAGTGCTCACCGTGACTTTGGATACTGACGAGGCCATAGATCTTGTATCGGGCTCGTTCGCGGTCACGCTCGCGGTAGATCTCGTTGGTCTCGATATCTCTAACACAACTTTCACATTTGTTTTCTAATAGAAAGCGAGGGGTAAGATAAATGTCATACGTAGTATTTTCTGGTACGGTAATCGGCAATCAAACGCTGACTGGTTACACACTTGCCAACGAAGAGCGCGATACCCAAGACAATTTGGTGCAAACGCTAACGACTTACTTCGATCAGTCCATGACAGAAGTTGGCGTAAAGATTGAGAACGCGGAAACTGGTTCCACCTACATCAGCTTCAAAAGTTATGCCGACGATGCGGCTATGGTTGCTGGGAATTATACTGAGTATGGAACATTTTTTGTTACGTCTGGCGGCTCTGTCACGGAGCAAACAGGGTGGGAGTTCTCATTCTCTTCAGACGTGTTTGATGGCGGCACCGAGACTGTCGGAGTAGACGGCGGTGCCCAAGTGACAACCACATTTGCCTCCGACTGGAGTGTGCAGAAAACGGACGCATCAATTGGCAGTGGGGCCTCGATGACCACGGTCACAGATGCATCGGACGAGTGGAATTTACTTCCATCCAGTTTTACACTGTCGGCCACCTCCCTGGAGAAGATCGATGACGCTGCGAGTGGGACGTCTTCTTATTACGCTGAGAAAAGTGGCGGAGGTTATAGCCTTGTTGGACAGAAGGAGACCTTCTCCTGGACCGATGATGAGGGCAATACTGCGACTGGCTACAACTTTCTTAGTGATGAGGGAGAGTACCTAGGCGGGGGCGGCCGTGATACATTCGGAGAGTGGTTCAATGTATCAGTGGAAGTTGCCTCGCAGGACGATACGCAGTTCGGCGGCGTTGCGCACAGAATTGATACGGGTAGTTTTACCGAGTACGACGAGAATGGAGACGAAGTATTCTCCGAGAGCTTTACCTGGAACTATAAACTTGACGGCACGTTTCTTGGCGGGACGCAGAATATAAATGGTAAATCCGCAACCTATGACAAGGATTGGAATGTCATAGGCCGCACGAAGGATATCAGTGGCGATGTTGCGACGCTTGGGGATGCGACGAATGGCCTAGCGTCCTTGTTGGATGGGTCGAGTGCTACGTCGTTTGACTTTGAATATTTTGACGCGGCTGATATTATAGCTGCGATTGAGGCGTCTTATGCGTCTGCGCTGAGTGCGCAAAGTGTGACGGATGCTGGCACTCTGAAGTTTGATGTTGTTCGCAATGAGGGCGACAGCTGGGAGGACGGATCTTGGGCGAATAAACAAATAGAGATGTATCTGCCTGACGGCAGTATTTTGGGTAATTTGGACCTAAACTACAACACGTGGACGAATACGTGGGATGCGACGCCGACGACTGAGAGTAATGAGGGTTATAACCTAAACGGGCCAAGTTTTACGTGGCTTGGAGGTGGTAACTATAACAGTGACGGTTGGGTGAATGAGTCTTCGCGCGTGGATTATGCGGCGGGCACGACTGCGACGTATAACGACTATTACTTGGATAATGATGATACCACGGATCCGGCGTCTGTCGATGCCAAGGCGGTTGCGTATTATACGGAGACACACAAGAACGGCCGCGCGACGGATAACGGTGACGGGACGTTTGCAGTTGAGTGGCAGAACGAGAGTTCTTGGGATTATGTTGACTGGGACGATCCCAACTACGGCGGCCAATTCCTGGGCGGGACTCAAAAGGACCGTGGCGAACTTATTACGTATGATAAGGATTGGACGGTTATCAGCCGCGCAGTTGACACGAGTTCTCTTGCGGATGTTGCGGCTGGCGAGCTTGAGGCTCTTCCGACGCTGTTTGCGAGTGCGGTTAAGAAGACGGAACAGAATTGGGATCAGGACTACAATAAGCCTGCGGATGGTACGCCAGCTGCGACGAGCTATGATAAGTTTTTGAAGGCTGGCCCCGAGAATGGTGAGGTAACGTACTACGCGGAGACGTCTACGGCTGGTGAGTATGTTCAAATTGGCCGGGTCAACAAGTGGTCATGGTTTAATGATACGGACGGCAACTGGGGCGTTGGCGCGAACTACGAAGTATACAACGAGACCAAAGCTGGGAAAGACGAGTGGCCGTGGGATTGGGTTGGCAACAGCGACACCCATAGCAACAATGGCGAGATTAATACGTGGTCGAATTACAAGGTGAGCTATAAAGCCGGCGATACCGGCACAAATACCCTGTACACAGAGAAGTATTTGGACTCAAATTCTCAGACCGATGCCGCGCTTGATTATTACACTGAGTTTAATGAGGGCACGCAGTACGATTCTGCGGGTAATATCACTTGGCAGAACTCGTCTGCCTGGGATTATAAGCTGAATACGGATGGGACTTTTGGCGGTGAATTCCTTGGCGGCAAGGAAGTCAACTACGACTTTAGTAATTTAGACTCGGCTGGTGATCCGTCCAAGACGACACGCACCTATGACAAGGATTGGAATGTCATAGGCCGCACGAAGGATATCAGTGGCGATGTTGCGACGCTTGGGGATGCGACGAATGGCCTAGCGTCCTTGTTGGATGGGTCGAGTGCTACGTCGTTTGACTTTGAATATTTTGACGCGGCTGATATTATAGCTGCGATTGAGGCGTCTTATGCGTCTGCGCTGAGTGCGCAAAGTGTGACGGATGCTGGCACTCTGAAGTTTGATGTTGTTCGCAATGAGGGCGACAGCTGGGAGGACGGATCTTGGGCGAATAAACAAATAGAGATGTATCTGCCTGACGGCAGTATTTTGGGTAATTTGGACCTAAACTACAACACGTGGACGAATACGTGGGATGCGACGCCGACGACTGAGAGTAATGAGGGTTATAACCTAAACGGGCCAAGTTTTACGTGGCTTGGAGGTGGTAACTATAACAGTGACGGTTGGGTGAATGAGTCTTCGCGCGTGGATTATGCGGCGGGCACGACTGCGACGTATAACGACTATTACTTGGATAATGATGATACCACGGATCCGGCGTCTGTCGATGCCAAGGCGGTTGCGTATTATACGGAGACACACAAGAACGGCCGCGCGACGGATAACGGTGACGGGACGTTTGCAGTTCTCTGGGAGAATGTAAATTCCTCAGATTATGTTGACATGGATGACCCTACCTACGCTGGCAAGCTGCTAGGCCGTACCGAAATCTTACAGGGGCAAGAAAATGTCTACGATAAAGATGGAACGTTAATTAGTACAGGCTTTGACGAAGCTTCCCTGAACCTTGTAGCTCTTTCTGCTGCGGAAATTGCAATGCTTCCAGCTGCCCTTTCTACTGCCACGCACGTACAATTGCGGGTCGATGATACCTGGCTTGGGCAGATCGTAACAAACGCTTCGGGTGATGGCTTCTCGTTGCCTGGGGACGGTCGGAAAATTTTCTACGAGAAAGTTGACGGAAATGCCCCAGAAATATTGGGTGAAGAAACGTTTTGGACGAATTACAACCAAGACTCATGGCAATTTGGGCGCAATTTTCAGCTGATAACTATTCAAGATGATAAAACCAAGAAATTTACGTTTCTTGGTGACGAGATGCAGAGCAGCGATGGCGCAGGTAGGTCGATGTCAGTTACTCTGAATAACGACGGTACTTCAGTAGAAAATGGCTCCCAAACCTATGTGATGGGAGGGTCCCTACACTCCGAATCGTGGCAGTATAATTTCGACGCCAATCGCACCATGACTGGCGGCTATGAACTGGAAAATGGTGTTAAGGTCATACTGGGAGCAAACTTTGCGCCCACCGGTGAGATCGCGTCTGAGGCTGGCGGAGAGCTTAGTGTCGGCTCCCTGCTTGAAGTGCAGAACTGGAACCTGCCAGGGTCTGCGTCCAGCCAATACGACGCCTGGGAAATCGATTACCTTGCAAATGCGAGCGACCAGGAAAAGACTGAATTTACAAATTTAACTGTCGCTGGGAAGAATTTGTTATTCTTCGAAGACGTTTTCGACGCAATGCTTTTGGACTTCAATGCAAATGAGGTGACTGAGGAACCAATAATTGAAAATTCTGAATTAAAGGGATTTAAGTTCACTGCGTCCGAATACTCTTACACGGTCAGCGGCTCAATACAGGCAAATTATGATGCCGTGTTAGAAGAGTACGACGTGTATGGCGGAAACTTCCACTCATCCACGATTTCGAAAGATGGCGTGCTCATCGCCGACGGCAGTAACGCCTTTGACCTCGAGGTGTTCATGCTCGGATCAATTATGGATGGACTGGGGCTGTTGGGTGACGAGCCGGATAACGTCATTGAGACGGATTCCTCTCCAGTATCTGGACTTGCTGCGAGCACGGTTTATGCGATTGTTCCAGAGAGTGGTGTTGCAACGTTTAAGGCGATTGCTGGTAGTTGGAATGATGGTACGAACACGTTTACGCCCGCGGGCACCGGAGATATCCCTGGTCTGACAAAGGCTCAAGTTGACGCGGTATATGAAGACGCGACGATAGAGCTTGGTATGTATACGCCGCCAGTTAATAGTGCACCAACCGGAGGTGTGGCGCTCACGGGTACAGCGGAGCGGGGATCAGTATTGACGGCTGATACATCATCACTTGCGGATGCGGATGGTCTTGGTGCTCTGAGCTATGAGTGGAAGGCGGACGGAGTTACGATTTCTGGAGCGACGGGTGCCAGTTATACGCTCACGCAGGCTGAAGTTGGTAAGGCGATTACGGTTTCTGTAGGTTACACGGACACTGGTGGAACAACCGAGACGGTTGACAGTGCGGCGTCTGCTGTTGTCGCGTCGACATCACCTAGCTACATGGTTGAAGCAACGAGTGTTACGGATCAGTTCAAGGTGATAGCGACGACGACGGAAGATTTGTTGACACTTAATGCGCGCGATTTGAACTTGATTTATACGCAAGCTGACGGGACCACGACGAGTGCGGAAATTGCGCTTGGAGATTTTGCTGCGGATGAGGCGGGTAAGTTCTCAGTCTTAGTTACGCTTGCACCAAATGCGAATGACACGAAGATTGCTCTTTATGAAGATAAAGATGATGACGGCTACCAGAGTGGTGATATTGTGTTTGCTCCGATCCAGACGCCGACATATGTTGCGCGGGATAACGTCATTGAGACGGATTCCTCTCCAGTATCTGGACTTGCTGCGAGCACGGTTTATGCGATTGTTCCAGAGAGTGGTGTTGCAACGTTTAAGGCGATTGCTGGTAGTTGGAATGATGGTACGAACACGTTTACGCCCGCGGGCACCGGAGATATCCCTGGTCTGACAAAGGCTCAAGTTGACGCGGTATATGAAGACGCGACGATAGAGCTTGGTATGTATACGCCGCCAGTTAATAGTGCACCAACCGGAGGTGTGGCGCTCACGGGTACAGCGGAGCGGGGATCAGTATTGACGGCTGATACATCATCACTTGCGGATGCGGATGGTCTTGGTGCTCTGAGCTATGAGTGGAAGGCGGACGGAGTTACG
>Ga0209199_1004330_pt1 | contig 13137 bp, 9 predicted proteins | sample COGITO_mtgs_1105_7_FD_184805 | JGI IMG/M metagenome (GOLD analysis project Ga0209199, IMG submission 184805) | Pelagic marine microbial communities from North Sea - COGITO_mtgs_110523 (SPAdes) (version 2) | ecosystem: Environmental > Aquatic > Marine > Epipelagic ...
GGGACCAAACCACCTCCAAGACTCTCTCATCTAAGATTCATTAGAATTAGCACTAAGAGAACTTAAGTTGCTCTTTGGTAATATTGCCCCTTTTGTTTGTACAACTCTTCCTGCTAAAAAGTGCCCCGCCTTACAAGCCTCATTTTGACTTAACCCATTAAATCTTGAAGCTAGATAAGCTGCATTAAATGAATCTCCTGCAGCTGTTGTATCAACAACGTCTACAAGATTAGATTTAATATAGGTAGGTTCATCATTTGCAAAAAACATACATCCATCTACACCAAGCTTTATAACAATTTCTTCTACTCCAAGCTTGTTAAGTGAAATCGCAATTTCTTTTTCTGACTGGAAATTAAATAACTCTTTCTCGTCTTCAAAGGTTGGAAGTGCAATGTTCGTTAAACGATACATTTCTGTATAGGCAGCTTGTGCTGTTTCTTCATCTGGCCATAAAGCTGGGCGGTAGTTGCTGTCAAAAATAACCTTCCCACCTTTATTTTTATAATTGGCAAGTAAGCGAAATAAAACACTACGGGTTTCCTTATTCATAATAGCCAAGGTGATTCCAGATAAATAAATATAATTAAAATTAATCAGTTCAAGGAGCGCCTCTTCAATTGATGTTTTGTTGTTGAAGAATTCTCTTGCAGCAGAATTACTTCTCCAATACATAAATGAACGCTCACCCTCATCGTCAATATCAATCATGTAGAGTCCAGGAAGTAAACCAGAAGTCCTTTTAACCAACGAGCAGTCAATACCCTCTTTTTCCCAATTCCTGATAAGCCAGTCGCTATTTAAATCAAGACCTAATGCTGAAACATAACTAACATCAATTTTATGCCTAGATAAGTATATAGATGTATTTAGAGTATCTCCTCCAAAAGTTAATTTTCTCAGGTTTTTATCATTACCTACAGAACTTTCTTCATTTGAAAGTTCCAGCATACATTCACCTAGAATAGCTATAGAAATAGACATGCTATGTATAGATCTTCTGTTAGTAAAAACTAAGAGAAGAAGAGTCCTCCATTAGTGTCTAGATTAACACCTGTTAAAAAAGATGATTCATCAGATAATAAAAAGCTAACGGTTGTTGCCATTTCATCTGGTCTACCTTCTCGTTTTAAAGGAGTAGCATTAGCTACATTAGATCTGACTTCGTCTTTAGTAAAAGTGTCATGGAATGCTGTGGTAATCATCCCTGGGCATAGTGAATTAACACGGATGCCTTGCTGTCCAAGTTCTTTAGCCATTGATCTGGTGAATGTAATTACTGCCCCCTTCGAAGCTGCATAAGCAGATGCTCCAGGACCGCCGCCATCTCGCCCTGCTTGAGAAGCAAAATTAACAATGGAAGAGCCACTCGTCATATAAGGTAACACCTGTTGAGTAGCTAAAAATGTTGAATTGAAGTTTAATTGGACTACTTTATTTAAAAAGTTCTCATCCATTTCATCTATTTTTTTTCTCTGAACCAGGCCTCCAGAAATATTAACTAAGCCATGAATTTCATTTCCATAATGAGATATAGTTTTTTCAACAAGAGCAACCACATCATCCTTGTTTGTCATATCACCTTTTAAAATAAAAGCATCTGAATTATTATTTTTAAGTTCTTGATTTAGAGATTGTGCTTGGTCTTCACTCCCAAAATAATTTATAGCAAGCTTTGCACCATGATTAGCCAGATCTAATGAAACGGCTCTACCTATATCTCTTGCTCCACCTGTAATTATTACTACTTTATCTTTTAATTTCATTGTTTTAATCTCCTTAAGATTGTTTAAATTCTAAATTATGTTTATCTTTTTTTAATGGCTTGATTCTTGGAATTAGTATCAAGACACTTAACATGGCAATAACTGCTAAAGCGGCACCAATCACAAATGCTGGAGCATAGTTCCCACCAGATGTTAGCCAAGGGACCAGTGATGTTAAAGCAACGGCACCAAGCTTGGCAGCTGTTCCAGAGTACCCTGCAAGAGTAGCAATAGTTTTACCTCCAAACATATCACTAGGTAAAGTTTGAACATTACCTATAGAAGTTTGAAATCCAAATAAAATTACAGCCATTATTATTACTGCAGTCGAGGGGCTGCCGGGATTAGACATGGCTAGCAATGAAGGAAGCATTATCAAGCAACCAAGGCCAATAACTACTTTACGTGTTCTGTTAACCGACCAGCCTGCTTTTATTCTATTTTGAGCTAACAAGCCTCCAAACCAGGCTCCAAACATAGCACCAACGTAAGGGACCCATCCGTAAAGACCAATAGTCTTAACATCCATTCCATACACTTCGAATAAATAGATAGGTATCCAAAAAACAAATAACCACCAAATAGGATCAATTGCAGCAGAAGCTATTATTACTCCCCAGCTTTCTTTTCGAGATAGTAATTCCCTTGTGTTGGGATTATAGTCATCCAGTATTGATTCATCTTCGACATCAACTCTTATTTGGCCGTCTAGAATATATTTTTTTTCCTCTTCAGTAATCCATGGGTGTGTTGAAGGAGGAGATTTAACTAAGAATAACCAAGGAATCAACCATAAAAAGCCGAAGACTCCAACAATTATAAATATTAACTTCCAGCTAAAATATATAGTTAAAAATGCAATTAAAGGTATTGAAATAATACCTCCAATTGCAGCACCTGAATTAAAAACACCTTGAGCAAATGCCCTTTCTTTTGTAGGAAACCACTCAGCATTTCCTTTTGTAGCTCCAGGCCAGTTCCCAGCTTCAGCTAAACCTAAAATAGATCTAAAAATTGCAAAACTTATTAAGCCTCTTCCAAAAGCGTGAAGCACTGTTGCTAATGACCATAAACTAATAGATATAGCAAACCCAATTCTTGTTCCGACCCAATCAAATATCTTGCCGAAAATTGCCTGACCGAAAGCATATGAGAAAACAAATACTACTGATATGACAGCAAATATTTGTTTGTGCTCATCATTTGTTTTGTCAGGAAATAAGTCAGTTGCGATTTCTGGCCATAGAACTCCAAGTGCTTGCCTATCTATATAATTAATAACTGTTGCTAATGCTATTAAACTGACAACCCACCATCTTAAATTATTTATTTTCATTATCCTCTCCTTGAATAAAATCCTCACGATGCGGACTAAAAATATCAATAAGTACGCCTTTTTTTCTACAAACAGCTCCATGTAATGCATGGGGTTCAACAAAGAATGAATCTCCAGCACCAAGAATTTGCATCTCCCCATTTATAACTACTTCAAATTCTCCACTCTCTACATAGCTAATCTGGGTATGGTGATGCTTATGCTCATAACCTATCGCACCTTCATCAAACCACACCTTTACTGCCATTAAATCTGAGCCATAGGCTAGTATTTGACGGTTAATACCAATATCAACATTCTCTATTAATTTGGGGTTATGTTTATTAAATACCCTGTTCTTTTTTATCATTAATATTGCCTCTTAAAGTTAATTTGACTTAAAAAATGTGAAGTGACCCTGCCACTCTAGATTTATATTATCTTCATTTAAATAGTTATTTGATTCCCAATCACCTTCGGCAGAAATTGCTAATATATATGTATCTCCATTAATAAAATGCAACTTAATTATGTTTTTATTTACAAAATTACTATGTTCTATTTTTACAATTGAGCTTTTTGCATTTTTTGTAAACTCAAGCCTCGGGTTGTATTCACCATGTGTTTCTAGAACAGATACAAAGGTATGGTTTTTTGATGAAGGAACTCTATGAATTATTAGATTTTCGTTTCTAAGATTAAATGATTCATCATTAGCGCCTATCTGTGAAAATATAAATTTTTCATTAGCGTTACTCATGGTGCTATAGGTATAAAACCTGTTGGTATTTAGCCAAGTCATTTGCGACAAGCCATTTTCAAGGGCAACAGTGCCTTTATTCCATATATACTCATATCCATTTGACTTCCCGAGGGCTTCCTGAACTGGGTTGTATTGAATTTTTCCAGAATGAGATATTAAATGGCCTTGATAATGTAAAGGCAGATCATATTGATTTTTATGTTTTGATTTAATATCAAAAATATCAACAATTAAAGGATGTTCTAAAAAATCAAGATTAATCATAGCCATTGTTCTTGTAAGAACTGAATCCTTATAAGCTCCCATGAGCTTTGATGAGGTTATATTTATTAAATTACTCTCCTTAAAAAATAATATCTCTGGAGCAGTTTTTTGAGACTCATGCCAGTCTCCATTAAACTGACTAGATTCATTTAAAACAACTGTATTATGAGCAATTGTCTGCTTGGCCCATTTGTTATTCTCTGGCAAGTAATGACCGCCGTACTTAGCTTCAATATTTAAAAAACGAGCTGCGCCATAATCGCTAATAATTTCATTATTATTATCATAAAAAAGCCAATGCATTTTATCAAAATGCCCATGCCCAAGGCCATGAGATGTATTTTTCATAACAAGAGCCTGATGTCCTGATTCAAAACCATTTCGAAAAACACTCAAAGCACCCATGTCACCCTCAATACCATCCCTTAGTTGCAGACTTTTATATATAAAAGGTTTTTCAAGTTTTGCATCTAGCGCCTTTGCTACATTAAAACCATAACCAGTTAGCAAGAGATGGTTTTGAAGCTTAGCAATAGATAAAAGACTTGGATCTTTATTAATGTCATATGCTATTGCAACAGAGTGAACTAATTCTATGGTATCTATTCCTTTGTCCTTGATAGCGTCATTGATTGGAAAAAATAGTTTGTTATAACTTAGTTGAATTGTTGTGTAGATAGCTTTTATTAAAGCATTGTCCTTATATTCAAATATTTTTAAATTAGGGTCATTGGTATTAATTGATTTAGCAAAAATAACAAATGGCAGAAGAGCAAATCTTTGATAATAGGGACCTTCTGCATAGTATCCATCAGGAGAAAATAATTCATCTATTTGTTTATAAAATCCTGAATCACCAGATTTATCAAGACCATATAAAGCTTTTGTAACCAGGTCATTGTTATTCAAGGTATATCCAGTCATTCCAACAGCTGAAACAGCCCAAGTTCCATGGTTATGAATTTTATTAAAAGTCTCTGGCTGCCCGGATGATAAAAAATCTGCCATTGGAATAAGAAGATTTTGCTCAATGATATTTTTTTCTGAGCTAGACAAAGAACTAATTATCATATCGTAGCCTTGTATAGCATAAAACAACCACATCGCTTCATTTAGGCTTTGCCAAAACAAAACACCTGGAGATTGTTCTTTTCTTTTAGGATGTATACCCAGCGTAGGATAAATATCGGCATAAATTAGAAAAATAGATTTTGCGTAATCTAGGTATTTTTTGTTTTCAGTTATTTGATATAGCAACCCGAGATCATAGATAAGTTTATAATTACGTTTATGTTGCTCATGTGTAAAGCCTCCACCAGCATCTTTTGGGATTGGAACAACTGGAGGGCTAGCAATATGCTTGTCAGTCTCTTTGACTAAAGTTACTAATGCTTTTTGGGCTAAAGGAATCTGAGTTATATTCTGAGATATATTTAATATATCTTTCTGGGTAATAGCCAAATTCGGATTTAGCTGTTCAGCACTTGCATGCATACTGATTATTAATAAATAGCAAATAAAATTTATTAATGGCTTTCTGTGATTAAGTTGCATATTTTTATTATTAATTAGAGTATTGATATATATTATTTTGCAAAAATGCAGTGTTTATTTTTGAGCTATTTAATTCTTTTATATTGGTCTTCTCTGTTCCGATAAATTGGTTGTCGAAAACTCTGGTGATGGGCTCACCTACAGTATGGGCAATTTTGATACCAGGGCTTTTCAAGAGTTTATTTTTTTCAATATTAGTAACTTGAACCCCGTGTAAGAGTATCGAGCTTTTAGATTTATTCCTAGAGCCATGACCAACATTCGTTAATGTTGAGTTAGTTAAATTAAAATGAGGCCCAAAAGTGCTCTCATCTGTACCACCCCTATAAAGACTTACAAGAGAACCGCCAATGTCTTTAAAAATTGAATCAGAAATAGATACATATTCAGCATTATAGATACCATAATCCTCATACTCTTTATTTAATAAGAGAACAGATCCTGAAATATTCGTAAATTCTGAATTTTTTATAGTAATAGAGTTAGCAAATGAGCCTTTTGAAGGATTTATAAAATCAAATGAATGATTGATATTTAAATCATATATTGAACAGTTTTCAACTATAAGTTGGTAATTATCTAATATTGATTTGTGAGTCCTAATTACACTATTACCAGCACTATCTGGCGATTCTGAACCAGAAATCTGAAGCCCTGATAGCTTTAAATTTCCTCCATTTTTTATTTCAAAAAGATTTCCTCTCTCAAAAAATATTTTTGTATTTTTTGCCTTTGACTTGATTGTTATGGACTTATTAATTTGTAATATTTTGTTAACTGTATATTCACCTGGAGCTAAGAGTAAGATATCACCAGATTTGGTAAGCTTTAGGGCATTAAAAATATTATTATCACCTGGCTTAACCTCTATTACATTTCCGGAATCAAAAGTATCCTCAATTGATGGCTTTGGATACCACTGAACACCAACTTTATCTTTAGTAATGGGATTAAGTGATCTAGAGACCCCTTCTTTAATAAGGGTATCTTTTGGGTAAAGCAGGTTGTTAGCTAGACGGACATAATCAAAACTAACTGAGTTAAAGCCATCGTTGAATTGAAAATTACTTATTTTATTTATTAAGTTATTTGTAAATTTAATACCACTAATGTCATCAAATACCTTGAATGGATCTTTATTATTTTGTTGGTAAATAAGATTATTTTTAAACTCTGAGTTTTTGGGGACTGCTGATCTCTCTTGATCACTGCCAGATGCAAAATGTATATGGTCGGAATTTATTATTGAATTATTTTGAATAATTGAATCCTCGACTTGATGGTACCTATTAATACTTGAGTTAGGAACGCCATTCATTACCACCAAGGCTCCACCAAATCGATATCCCTTTAGGCCTTCCATGTAATTATTTTTAATTAATTGGCGTTTATTTATTACTCTAATACCGCCTGTATGATCTTGATTATTGCCAAGAAAAATATTTTCTTCTACTGCAGTATCGTTACCGTGCCTCATGGTCAAAGTGCCTCGAGATTCGAAGAAGATATTTCCAATAAACTTATTATTACCTGATTTATTTGAAACAATCTCAAGCTCTCCATCACAACGATCAAAAAAATTATTTTTTACAAGAGTGTGTGATTTAGATAATGAGAAATGGCTTGTTCCTATTCTTAGTGTTTCACCACCATTTGAACCTAGAATTTGGCGGGGTCCAAAATAGTTATTTTCAATTATATGATAATTTTCTTGGCTTTCCAGAGTGTTAAGTTTAACTGCTAAAGTTACTCCCTTGTTCTTCTTGCCTTCTAGGTGATTGGAATCAAAGCGATTATGTTTGCCATAAATTGTGACCCAAGAATCATTCTCTGTTCTTTCTGGGTTATTAAAGTTATCAATAACGACTTGCGTAACTCTTGAATGATTAGCAAGCAATAGTTTATTTTGACGGAATTCTATTACAGAACTAGTTGGCGTAAATCCATTTTTAAAAATTAAACCAGAAACAACAAGATGCTCGCCAGCTATTCTTAAATTTGACTCTCCTGTAATCAGAACATTTCCATTAGTTTGAGATCTTAATGTAATTGGTTTGTCTTTGCTTCCCTGGCCAACAAAAAGAATTTCAAAATTAGACCAGACACCATCTTTTAAAATAATAGTGTCACCTGGTTTGACATTTTTAACTCTATCCTCATATTCAAGCTGGCTTGACACTAAAAAATCTTCAGCAATTAAATGGTTCAAAGAAAATAAAGTTAAACAAAGAACAATGAAGTTAGAGGATATTGTTTTATTTAGTAAATTCAAAATATATATAAGCCCACTTAAATTTTGTATACCAAAGCTATGTAATATAAAGTTTTTTGTCATACCAAATCTTAATAAAAATATATAAATATTATATATTTTGTAATACCAATTAACAAACTATATCCTACATATGATGAACTGAATTGATATTACAGCAATTGTCTTAAAAGTAATTAAATATTTTTTTATCTATTCTATCAAAAATTGTAATACAATCTCTGATCATTCATTATTAAATACATATGAAGAATAAAGAAAGACTATATATAAAAATTTCAAAAAGTATCGCATTGCTTATTAATAATGGTGAGTTTCCTGTTGGGAGCAGACTGCCAACAGAGAGAGAACTTTCCGAAATATTTAATGTGAGTAGACCAACTATTCGTGAAGCAATAATTGCTCTAGAGGTAAAGGAAATAGTCTCGATCAAAGCTGGATCAGGAGTTTATGTAGTTGGGAATACTCTTAAGATTGAGGATTTTTCTGGAGATATTAGTGCTTTTGAGCTATTGGAAGCCAGAGTGATATTAGAAAGTGAGTCTGCATCACTGGCAGCTAGAATGATAACATCTGATGAAATTGATTTATTACAAGCTTCTCTAGAAAATATGAAGACTGAAAATGCACAATGTTCCAAAGCAGATAGAGAATTTCATACATTAATAGCGCATGGAACACATAACAAAGTCTTACTTAAACAAATTACCCATCTCTGGGATTTGCAAGACAATCTAAATCATATCAATCAGAAACGTGAATCAGTTTGTATTGATGAGGATAGGCACTCAAAAATAGCAGATCATGAGGCTATATTTGAAGCTATAAAAAATAGAGACTCAAAAGCTGCTAAAAAAGCAATGCAATTGCACTTTACTGATCTATTACATGCTATGCATGAAATTACTGAAAAGAAAGTTGTTGATGAGGCTAGAAATAAAGCCTTAGATATGAGAAAACGATTTATTATTTCTAATTCTTATTAAAAAAAAGCTTCATGAGGGGACACGAAGCTTTTTAAGTTTTCATTAATTTGCCATCAAACAAAGCAAACTAAAAAAAAGAAAAACAAAACCCCGATTTAATCGGGGTTATTAAATTAGAACCTATAACTAGCCCCAATTGTAATCCTTCTGTCTGGGATACCAGCAAAACACAAAGGTCCAGATTGACTAACACAGTGTTGGCTTATGCCCTCTTCTGTTAAGTTAACTGCTTCTATGCCTATGTTCAGCTTTTCACTAACATCATAGTTAACGCTTGCATTAAGTTGAGCTCTATCTAATGTCCAAACTGGGAAACTAAATGTACTGCTACCACTTGTATTAGCACCACCAGCAAAGTCATTAGTTCTAAAAGCCTCACGCCATGTATAACGCATTCTTGCCGATAGTTTATTCTTTTCATAGAAAACAGTAACGTTGTAAGCATCCTCAGAGAAATCTAAAAGACCTCTATCAATACATACATCACCCAATACAGTTAAACCTCTACCAGAAGTACAATCTTGTGTAGATCCACCACTGAAGTCTTGAGTCGTATAGTTAGCAAGAACACCAAAACCAGATGCCCATCCTAATTTTTCTTCAAAACTTGAAAGATCATATTGAAATGCAAACTCAAAACCTGATTGAGTTGTAGTATCTGAGTCATTTCCAGGCCTTGTAAAGTCAACACACATTCCAGTGGTATTAGGATCACCTAAAACATTTGGTTGAACAATTGGGTTATATATTCCTCCACCAGGACATGTTGGATCAGTTTCTCTAGCGAATCCATCAGTAGTAGAAGGATCTACAACCAAGAGAGCACCCTCAAAGTCTTGACCAAATATATTAGTTCTATCTTTAGTAAAATAGCCAACACTAGCTACAGCAGCTGGTGCAAAATACCACTCAAAACCAATTTCAATAGAATCAACTTCCTCAGGCTCTAATCCAGGATTTCCCAAACTAACAGAAGCATTCTCACTGGTATTAAAAGTAAAACCAGTATTTAGGTTATTAAACCCAGGTCTTCTAATATCTGATGTGTAACCAAAACGAACAAGCATCTCATCATTTAACTCAGCAACAATATTAATTCTAGGTAAGATATAGTCATATGAACCCTTAGTTGATACTAAACTTCTATCACCACTTGAATTTGCAGGACCATAAGCAACAGAGTCAACCTCAGTATCAACATATCTAAAACCAAAATTACCTCTGTATATACCATGTTCAAAGTTTGCTTGAGCATAAAGAGCAGTAGACTCTTCACTTACATCATAGTATGAATTGGTATCAGATTTGATTGTCGCAATAGATGGGCTAGATGGATCATGAGCTATAACAGCATCTTGTAATATCTTTAAAACACCAAATGGATCAGAAAATGATAAGTCAGGATTTATTAGCAAGAAGTTTCTAATACATAGGCTTCTTCCATCGCCTGAACAAAAGTTTGAAGGACCAGGAATTAATAGTTGAGAAAATAAAGAGCCATTAGGGCTATCAACCATTTTACTAAATCCACCTATTTTTCCACTAACTTTGTCAAATACACTGGACTGTTCACTTGAACGAATACCAAAGTCAACAGTTGTTATTGAATTCCAGTCTAGGTCATATGTGAAATCAAGTCTCATGCTTGATTGCTCATTAGTATTTGTATTTCTTCCAATATCAACTTGATCTAATACAACATTATTAGGGTCTAATAAATCAGACGGTGAAGGTGCATATGCAGAATTAAAATTAACCCCAAATGCTAGAGCACCATCAGAAAAGTCATATATATAAGGAACACAATTATCATTACTACTACCATCAAGAGGACAATTTGGGTTAATGAAGTTAACAGTTGTATTTAAAGTAGGATTTAGAGTGTCTGAACTAGATTTTGAAATTTCAAATGTAGTGAATAATCTATCTCCCTCAAGCTCACCTTTAAATGCAAATACATCAGTGTCAGTGACACGTGAGTTAGTTTCACTTGAAAAACGAAGATTTGGATCATCGTCGTCAACGCCTAAATTTGGAATCAATTCTCCCTTATAAGCTGCTGGAAATCTACCTGGACCAACACCAAAATTAACATACTCAAAAGCACTAGGAATACTAACGTTTTTTAATGCGCTCACACCAGAACCCTGAAGTCTGTATTGGTCTCTACTTCTTTCTTGCTCAGTGATTACTGCATCAAAAGAAAGCGTTAAGTTCTCATTGAATGAAGGAGCCCATTCAAATGTTGTAGATATGTTATTGGTTTCATAATCATCATTCTCCTGCTCTTGTAATAAAAATTGAATACCAAGATATTCTGAAGGATCCGCTCCGGCAGGAGAAGATATATTATCTCTGTCAGCACGAGGACGGAATGAAACTGCTTCTTGTTCAGTAATACTACCGGTAAATATAAAACCAAAATCACCAGCATCATTTGACCATGTGTCTCCAAATGCGCCAGAAATTCTAGGAAGAGCATCTTCTACACTCAAGCTACTTTCTTCTAATTGATATCTTATTGAACCTAATCTTTCCGATAAACTTAATGGACGTATTGTCTTAAGATTCACGATACCACCAATAGCACCTTCAGTTGTTTTGGCTTCTGGTGATTTAATTACTTCAAGAGAAGAAATAATAGCAGCATTTACATCTTCAAAACTTATACCACCTCTTCCAGAGCCAGATCCAACTGTTGAAACTCCATTAATTTCTACTCTATTAGAATTAGTTCCTCTAATCTGAACGCCAGTTCCAACACCAGCAGTTCTTGTAATCTGAACACCTGTAATATTTTCAAGAACCTCAGCAAGGTTTTGATCAGGTAGTTTACCAATGTCTTCAGCTACAATTACTTCAATTAAATTATCAGAGCCTCTTTTTTGTGATACTGCACTTGCAAGAGCTGATCTAATTCCTGTTACAACAACCTCTTCAGCAACGTCGGCATCAGAATCATCATCAGCTTGAGCTGAAATGGTCATAGGTAAAGTTAATAAAAGACTAAATGCGATGGTAAATAAATGTTTTAAATCAAACTTAAATATATTCATCATGTTTTGGTTCCCCCCAAAATTTTTTAATAGTATTCTTCATAATACAAACTTATGTAACAAAAGCAATCAATTTGGCTTAACAATTTCAATTATATTGGTCTTACCAATTAGGAAGATATATGCTACTTAATAAAAATAATAAAAAGAATGTATATAAATTTATTTTTGTAAATTTGATTCTAGATATTTTGCAGTAAGAAAAAATAAAGTTGCTGCAATTATTTTTTTCAATATTGATGCATATCTTGCTACTATTTAAACTAACTTATTTTATGGAGAAAAATTATGCGTTTATTAATGCTTTCATTATTAATGTTTACATTTGGGGTTACGGCTCATAATCATGGGGAACCAAAATTTGAGGGTTTGTTATCCTCTGATGTTTTTGACCTAGATGGTGGTATGGAGTTGTATGTTGAAAAACGTTCAACATGTAATGCAGGATCAACGCCAAAGCATTTTCATCCAGCAGCAGGAACACTAGTCTATGTTTTAGATGGCGTGTCACAATCAAAATCATCTGGTGAATGGAAACAATATTCAAAAGGTGAATATTGGTATGAGCGAACAGATTGGGTCCATGGAGGAGAAAGCGATACACCAGATCTCGGTGATGCTTGTACAGATTTACTTGTTATAAGAGTAGTAGATGAAGGTAAAGATCATACAGTTTTTGTTAAATAAAAAATGAGGGGTTCTCAGCCATTTATTAGCTAGCTGTTAATGAATGGCTGTTATCCTTACCTTTTAGATATACAAATCATTCCCAACAATTTAATTACTTTAACAATATTTTTATATTAGCTATATGCAAGTTTAACAACATAAAGAAATAATGATATTGCAAGAAATCCATATATTACCCAGTTAACCCAATTATTCATTTTTTTCCTTAAATTCTAGTTACAAGTTAGTATCCGGCTGCTTGTCCATCCTTTCGAGATTCAGAAGCCCCATAATAAACACCATCTTTAAGCATAATAGCTTGATAGCCACCAAACAAACCTTTCTGATCTCCTATTGTATGACCATATTTTTTTAGATCATTTTGTATATTTAAATCAAAACCACTTTCAAGATTTATTTGACCCCCATCAACCATAATTTCATCAGTGGGTTGACTTGATCCTGTATGGACTATTCTTGATACGTCGCCTG
>Ga0209199_1004346_pt1 | contig 13110 bp, 12 predicted proteins | sample COGITO_mtgs_1105_7_FD_184805 | JGI IMG/M metagenome (GOLD analysis project Ga0209199, IMG submission 184805) | Pelagic marine microbial communities from North Sea - COGITO_mtgs_110523 (SPAdes) (version 2) | ecosystem: Environmental > Aquatic > Marine > Epipelagic ...
TGTGTTTTCGATTGGCTTTGGCCCTGAGATTTATGGCTGGACGGCCAAAACCGGAACGAGATGGCGCATTTCAGCCATCCCGCTTGGTGGTTATGTCAAGATGCGCGGTGATGATGATGCCGCCAGCACACCATCTGCTGATGGTAAAGGCGTTGAGGGTAGTTTTGGCAATGCCGGACTTTATTGGCGTATGGCGATTGTCGCGGCGGGGCCGATTGCCAATTTCATTCTTGGCATTTTCCTTTTTGCTTTAGTCTATATGGCGGTTGGCAAACAAATTCTGCCAGCGGTGATTGGCGATGTGATGCCAAATATGCCGGCTGCCAGCGCGGGTCTAAAGCCAGGCGATAAAGTGATCGAAATCGACGGTGTTGGTGTTCGGGATTTTAATGATATGCGCGGGCTTGTTGTTGAAAGCCCAAATAAGGATCTACGGTTTGTCATTCTTCGTGACGGTCGTGAACTCTATTTAAACATCACACCTGCTGCGCAATTTAATGAACAATTGCAGATTGATATTGGCATTTTGGGGGTGAAATCACCGCCGGTTGGTGAAATTCAAAAACTCGGCCCAACAGCGGCAGTGGTGGCGGCATCATCTGACGCATTTCACATGTCTGTGGTGATTTTGCGCAGCCTTGGCCGTGCTGTTACTGGTAATATGCAGCAGGGCGAGGTTGGTGGGCCGGTTCGGATTGCCGAAATTTCGGGTGCGGTTTTAAATCAGGGGCTTGTTCCCTTTATTCTGCTAACAGCGGTTATTTCAATCAATCTTGGATTGATTAATCTATTGCCTGTTCCGGCACTTGATGGCGGTCATCTTACTTTCTTTTTCCTTGAAGCGCTTCGTGGGAAGCCGTTGCCGATTTGGTTTCAGGCGGTTTTGATGCGGGGCGGGATCGCCATTTTGATGGTGTTAACGCTGTTTCTTGTCGTTACCGATGTGATACGCCTATTTCAATAATGCTGGTAAAAGGGCGCGTTTCTCTTTGGTTTAAAAGGTAAAATCGGCGATTAAATTGACAATTAGGGCATTGTTAGGCTTTCGCTAAGCCGTCAGGCTGTCTATAGTTTTACCGCTTGTCTTGCTTGTGATCGGAAAATTCAATGCGTCGTCATGATCTATGTGGTTTTATTCTGGGGTTATTCCTCGTTTTCACGACAATCCAATCCAGTATGGCGCAGGTGTCGCAAGACCCTGTTCGCATTTCCGAGATTCGGGTCGACGGAAACCGCCGTGTTGCGGCTGGTACCGTTCAATCCTATCTGCCGGTTCGGGTTGGTGATCTGACATCGCCCGGATCGTTAAGCAATGCGCTAGCGCGGCTTTATGACACCAATTTGTTTCAAGATATCAAACTGGATATGGACGGAAGCGTTCTGATTGTCCGTGTCGTTGAAAACCCGATCATCAATCGGGTGAATATTGAGGGCAATGACGCTATTTCGGATGAGCGATTGCTTGAAATCATCGATGTACAGCCGCGGCGTGTCTATAACCGGAAAGTCGCTATTGATGCGACACGTCAGTTGATTGATGTTTATCGTGCTGGTGGACGTTTTGCTGCTGTGATCGAACCCAAAATCATCCAGCTTGATGAAAACCGTGTTGATCTGGTGTTTGAGGTCAATGAAGGTCCGCTGATCAAAATCAACTCGATTGCATTTTCGGGCAATAAATCATTCAGCGACCAGGCATTGCGTCAGGCAATTGCCAGCCGCGAGGTGCGCTGGTGGGCGTTTCTTGCGTCCAATGATAAGTATGACGAGGGGCGTCTTGATTATGATGTTCGCCTGTTGCGACAATTTTATTTAGCGCGTGGCTATGCTGATATCGCCGTTGACCGTATTCGCGGCGGTCTATTACCCGACCGCAGCGGCTTTGCAATAACTTTTCTTGTGAATGAGGGTGTTCGCTATCAAGTTGGCACGGTCAGCGTTGCCAGTGAAATTAGTGGCGTTGATACAGATGAATTGCAGCAAGTCATCACATTTGGCGATGATAAATGGTATGATGTTCGGGCTCTTGAACAGGGGCTTCTTGATATTTCAAACCGGTTGGGGTCTTTCGGCTACGCATTTGTGAATGTGACGCCTGAAATCAAGACGAACCCAGAAACAGCAACATTAGACATTGTCATCACAATTGATAAGGCACGCCGGAATTTTGTCGAGCGGATCGAATTTGTCGATAATGCGCGCACCATGGATCGTGTGATCAGACGCGAATTTGAAATTGTCGAGGGTGATGCCTACAACCAGCTAAAAATCGACCGATCTGTCCGAAATGTTAGAAATCTCGGATATTTCAGAGATGTGAAAATTGCCACCCTTCAAGGTTCAAGCCCCGAACAAACGATTACAAGAGTTACTGTCGAAGAACAGTCGACCGGTGATTTTTCAATTGGCCTTGGCTATTCCTCATTGGATAAATCGAGTGTGTCATTAGGCGTTAACGAACGTAATTTCCTTGGCACTGGCCGCAGGGCCAGCGCGTCTATTTCAACATCGGGAACTGAAACCAATTTTAATTTAGGTCTAACTGAGCCTTATCTACTTGGACGAGATTTAACCGGCAGTTTTGATGTTTTTAACACAAAGACTAAATCGGATGAGACGACCATCAATAAAACAGGTTTGTCGTTTGGCGTTGGCTTTTCAGCGGCACGCGATGTGTTTCACCGCTTGAACTATGAGCTAAGCCAGTCCAAAACAACGGCTGCGTCGACCACAGCCAAATCGATCACCGGCGAGGCGGGAGAAACCCGTCTTCGCTCGTCGCTAAAATATGTTCTGTCGAAAGACACAAGAGACAACCGGTTTGATCCGAATGAAGGCTATTATTTGGAAATGAATGAAACATTGGCTGGCTTTGGCGGTGATGTTAAGTTTTTGCGAACAAAATTGTCGGCTGCTTATTACAAACCGTTATTGTTCAAATCGGTTATCCTTGGGGTGTCTGGCAAGATCGGCTATGTCACTGGTCTTGGCGACAAGGTAACGCAATCGCAACGTTTCAATCTTGGTGGTCGTGATGTTCGCGGTTTTGGATCGGGTGGCATCGGTCCGCGTGATGCCGGATCGTCTGACGCAGTTGGCGGCAACAAGATGTATGCTGGTACCTTTGAGGTGGTTTCAAATCTTGGGTTAGATAAAGATACGGGTGTACGCTGGACGGTCTTTACAGACTTTGGATCATTGTGGGGAACCGACTATCCATCAGGCGTAACCAAGCCAAATGCGGCGAATATGCGGGTTAGTGCGGGTGTTGGTATTTTCTGGAGTACAGCCATCGGTCCATTGTCGTTTTCTTGGGCAAAGCAGCTATCAAAAATGGCGCAAGACACGCCAAAGACCTTCCAGTTCAATATTGGGACCAGGCTGTAGGCATGATGAAAAAAACATGTTTCACCCCGATTAAACTGTTGGTTTGTATGATGGTTTTTATTGGTTTTGCGCCTGCTAGCATTGCGCAGACTGACGCAACTACGCCAGCAGCCGAAAAATCAATGGAGGTGAAACGAATTGCCCTTGTTGACCTAGACGGTGTATTACGTGCCGCTGATGCCAATAACCGAGTTCGTGAATTGCTCGATGGTCAACGCGCAAAATTTCAAGAAGAATTTCGGGCGATTGAGGTGGATTTACAACAAAGCGAACGTGATCTTCTTGCCAAGCGCGATCTTATGGCAAAAGACGAATATGACAAGCTTGTTACCGCGTTTCAGGCGCGCGTTTCGTCAGTTCAGAAAGAAATCCAATATAAAAGGCAGTCAATTGATAACGCATATCAAAAAGCTTTGAGCGATATCCGTAAGCTGGCGATCGATGTGATTACAAAAATTGCCAGTGAACGAAAGATTGACCTGATTTTAAATCGTGATTCGAGTGTGATTTTCTTACCGCATCTGAATATTTCAGATGAGGTGTTATCGCGCTTAAATGAACGCACCAAAAACGCCCGCATCGAAGTTGAAATCAAGAAGCCGGTCGCGCAATAGGATATTTTCATGTCCATCAACACTGCATTTTACCAAATTGCCGAAGATGTGATGGCTGCCGATCTTGCCAAAATCATCGGCGCGACTGATCTATGTGGGCCAGATCAGATAGTGATCCGTGATATTGAACCTTTTGACGCAGCAAAACCATTTTCATTGATCTATCAATCCGATCCAAACCTCGCCAAAACATTGGCAGTCGAATCGGCTGTTGTGATTACGAATGAGGCCTGTTTGCCACTGATTGATCCAGCTAATTGCTGTTTAGTCGTGGCATCACCGCGGGTTGGATTTGCCCATGCGTTGGCGCATCTTGTTACGGCTGTTCCGGTTGATCATGGCACTACAGGTATCGCGCCGCTGGCCAAAATTGCCGATACTACCGTCATTCACCCCTCAGCGACCATCATGCCGCAAGTTGTGATCGGGGCGGGAACTGTGATCGAAGCTGGTGCTGTCTTACATGCCGGGGTTAGGGTTGGTGAAAATTGTCATATCCGGTCAAACAGCGTTCTGTCGCATTGTCTGATTGGTAATGGGGTTGATATTGGTGCTGGCAGCGTTATTGGCGCGGCCGGTTTTGGTTTTGAAATGACCGATGATGGGGTTGTTAAATTGCCGCATATCGGCCTTGTGGTGATTGATGATTTTGTGTCAATTGGCAGTGGTTGCGCGGTTGACCGTGGCAGCCTTGGCAATACACTTATTGGCGCGCATGTGATGATGGATAATCTGTGTCATATCGCCCATAACGTAACCATCGGTGCAAGATCGATCATTGCCGGTCAATGCGGCATTTCGGGAAGTGTTACGGTTGGAGAGGGCGTTGCAATGGGGGGACAGGTTGGCATTGCCCCGCATGTGAAGATTGGTGGTGGTGCTGTGTTAACGGCGCGGAGCGGCGTCACAAAAGACATTGAAGACGGTGATCAGGTCGCGGGTTTTCCAGCCATGTCAAAACGCCAGTTCTGGCGCGAACAGGCAGCATTAAGACGGCTTGGCACGCCAAAAGGCTCCAAATCATAATAAGCAGTGAAGTTAATCAAGATTTATACTATTTATGGATAAATGAAGATCGCAAAAGGGCAGGGTAATGGCAGAAACGATTGATGTTTTGAATATTGATGAGATCAAAAAACTGATTCCACATCGCGCACCCATTTTGTTGATTGATCGGGTTGAAAACATAATCCCCAATACCGAAGCGACCGGGATCAAAGCCGTTAGTGGCAATGAGCCTTATTTTGCCGGTCATTTCCCCGATTTTCCAGTCATGCCCGGCGTGTTGATTGTTGAGGCCATCGCGCAAACAGCATCGGTTATGGTGGCTGTAACAACCCCTAATTTCACTGCTGGTAAATTGGTGTTTTTCACAACCATTGAAAAAGCCCGTTTTCGCCAGCCGGTAAGACCTGGTGACGTTATCGAAATGCGTGTTGTTAAAACCGCAGCCAAAGGCCCGCTGTGGAAATTCACTGGTACGGCGAAAGTGGCTGGCAAGCTTGTTGCCGAAGCCGAATTTGGCGCGATGATCGTCGATCCGGATCGCTAGGCAATGACGCAAACAATTCATTCAACTGCAATCATCGCAGCAAACGCCAAAATTGGTGCTGATGTAAAGATTGGGCCTTATTGTATGATTGGTGATGACGCTGTCGTTGGTGATGGTGCGCATCTTCATAGCCATGTTGTAATTGAGGGGCATACATCGCTTGGAGCAGGGTGCGAGGTGTACCCTTTTGCCGCGCTTGGTTGTGCGCCGCAACATACGCGTTATGAAAATGAGCCTTCACGATTGGTTATTGGTAAAAATTGCGTCATTCGCGAACATGTGACCATGCATCCGGGAACGGCCATTGATGCTATGGAAACGGTCGTTGGCGATCATGGTTTGTTTTTTGCCGGAGCTCATGTGGCGCATGATTGTGTTGTTGGCAATAATGTTATTTTTGCCAATAACGCTTCACTTGGCGGGCATGTAAAAATTGGCGATCACGCAATGCTTGGCGGATTTGCAGCGGTTCAGCAATGGTGCCGTGTTGGCCCACATGCGATGGTTGGCGCGCATAGTCTTGTTGATGCCGATATCATTCCCTATTGCATCGCTGCTGGAAATCGGGCGCGGCTTAGCGGGATCAATGTCATTGGGTTGGATCGGCGCGGCTTTGCCCCATCAACCGTCACTGCCTTACGCGATCTTTTTCGCCAGTTAATTCGGGGAAATGGGCTTTTTTCTAGCCGGCTACAGGGTGTAAAGGCGCGTTTTGCTGGTCAGTCAGAATTTGATCTTCTATTTGATTTTATTGACAATGCTGGCCGCAATGGTGTTTGCCAGTCATTCAAACGCTAAAAGTGCATAAACGCGGCAGGATTGCCAAAAGGGTTTATCAAGGACATGACACGGCTTGCTATTATCGCCGGAAAGGGCCAATTGCCGGTTGATGTTGCTGGGGCGGCAGCTGCTGATGGTTTTGACGTTCTGATCCTAGCGATAAAAGGACAATCCGACGCTGATTTCACCGCCTATCAAACTGTGCCAATTCGGCTTGGTGCGATTGGCAAAACCCGCGCCATCATGGTGCAGCATAAGATCGAAAAACTGGTCATGGTTGGCAAAGTGTCTTGGCCGTCAATGGCGGCGTTAAGACCCGATTTTGACGGGGTGAAACTGCTTGGTAAGATGATGACCAAGGGTGATGACAATGCACTTCGCCATGTGGCGGCGTTTTTTGCCGAAAAAGGGATTGAAACCATGGCGGTTGACGCCTTTCTACCCGATCGCAAAATGCCGTTGGGTCTTGTCGTCGGTGACAAGCCTGATGCGCAATCAATGGATGCGATCGCCCTTGGTGCCACCACTCTTGCCGCATTGGGAACGCATGATGTTGGACAGTCAGTGATCGTCCAGAATGGCCGAGTAATCGCAATTGAAGCGGCTGAGGGCAGCGATGGTATGATTGCGCGCGCCACTGCGCTTCTTGATCCGGCTGGCGGTGTTGCCTGCCTTGTGAAAATGCGCAAAAGCGTACAAGATTCACGCCTTGATATGCCGGTGATGGGCTGCAACACCATTTTGTCAGCGGCAAATGCTGGCCTGTCACTTTTGGCGATTGAGGCAGATGCGGTGCTGCTCGCCGATGATATTGTGGCAATTAAAGCATTATGTAAAATGCATGGTATCACCTTAATCGGCATTGATAGCAGTGTAGCATCATGACAGCGCCAATTTTCATCCTTGCAGGTGAGGCATCGGGCGATCAATTGGCGGCTCATCTTATGCGGGCGGTGAATAACGCTTATGACAAACCTGACTGGATTGGGGTTGGTGGCAGATTGATGCAGGCCGAAGGGCTTGAGTCTTGGATCGATATGGAAACGCTATCGGTCATGGGGTTTGGTGGCGCGTTAAAAGCCTACCGGCGGCTATCCAGCCTTGCTGATGATCTTGTTGAACAGGTGATCAAAGCACGGCCGCGTCTAGTTCTTACCATTGATAATAAAGGCTTTGCCGTTCGGTTCGCATCACGGTTAAAACGCCGTATGAAGACCGTTGGCTGGTCAGTGCCTATCATCCATTGTGTTGCTCCGACGGTATGGGCCTGGGGCAGGTGGCGGGCGAAAAAATTTGCCACAGTTATGGATGGTCTATTATGTCTGTTTCCATTTGAACCTGAATATTTCAAACCGTTCGGGCTTGATGCGCATTTCATTGGACATCCCGAAGCCTTTGGTGATTTATTGCCCGCCCAGCCAGCGAATAAATCCATTGAGGAACCAAACGTAAAATTCAATAAAATCATATTATTACCAGGAAGCCGGCGAAGCGAAATCAGCCTTATTCTGCCAACGATCCTTGCCGCAACAGCGATTATCAAACGGCATGACCCAAATATGAACTTTGTGTTGCCAGCCGTGCCGCATCTTTTGCCATTGATCCAGAGCATTGTTGCGGAGAGTGGCGTCACCATTCTTGACCGGCCAGACGATTTAATCCCCGCATTGCAAACGAGTGACGCGATGATAGCAACCTCGGGAACGATCACTTTGCAGGCCGCTTTGTGCGGCACTGTTGGCGTGACCTGTTACCGTACCAGCGCATTCAGTGGTTTTATCGGCCGCCGGGTGGTTGATCTGGATAAGGTGATTTTGCCAAATGCCATACTTGGCCGCCCACTTTACCCCTTTTACTTCCAAGAGGCGGCAACTGGTAAAACCCTTGCTGCCGCGACAATGGACTGTCTTTATGACGCCAACGCAAAATCCAGCGCAAGACAGGCCGCGATCGAACTGAAAAGCCTGCTGACCGGCGGGGCGCAATCATTTGATGAATTGGTAATTAGCGCGTTAAAAAACTGGCTTGATTAAACACCAAGCCAGTTTGATTTATGCGGTAAAATTTGATGAAAGCCTACCGCGATTGCAGGTCTTTGTAAGGACGCTCGGTAGGGCCTGTATAGAGCTGGCGAGGGCGGCCAATCCGCTGGGTCGGGTCGGTAATCATTTCATTCCATTGTGCAATCCAGCCGGTTGTCCGGGCAACGGCAAACAGCACAGTGAACATTGACGTTGGGAAACCCATCGCCTTCAAAATGATGCCTGAATAGAAATCCACATTCGGATAAAGCTTCTTTTCGATGAAATAGCTGTCATTGACGGCAAGTTCTTCAAGTTCCATCGCCAATTCGAGAAGCGGATCATTGATTCCAAGCTTGCCAAGAACATCATGGCATGCCTTGCGCAGAACCTTAGCGCGCGGATCAAAATTCTTGTAAACCCGATGCCCAAAGCCGAATAACCGGAACGGATCGTCCTTGTCGCGGGCTTTGTTGATGAATTCTGGAATGTTTTTCTTATGGCCAATCTGGTTCAGCATATTCAAAACGGCTTCGTTCGCGCCGCCATGCGCAGGTCCCCATAAAGACGCAATCCCCGCGGCAATACAGGCAAATGGGTTTGCCCCCGATGAACCAGCAAGACGGACGGTCGAGGTTGACGCATTCTGTTCATGGTCGGCATGAAGAATAAAGATTTTATTCATCGCATCAGCCAGAATAGGGTCGACATGATAATCTTCGGCTGGCACGGCAAAACACATATGCAGGAAGTTTTCCGCATATTTCAGATTGTTGCGTGGATAGTTAAATGGCTGTCCAAGCGAATATTTATAGGCCATTGATGCCAAGGTCGGCATTTTGGCGATTAGACGCCGTGATGCAATCATGCGCTGCAACGGGTCATGTATATCGGTCGAATCATGGTAAAAAGCCGAAAGCGCGCCGGTAACACCACAAAGAATAGCCATTGGATGCGCGTCACGACGAAAGCCGCGAAGAAAGATCGATAGCTGTTCATGCACCATTGTGTGGCGCGTGATGGCGGTATCGAAAGCTTCTTTCTCATCAGGTTTCGGTAATTCGCCCTCAAGCAGCAAATAGGCCAGCTCCAGAAAATCGGCTTTTTCAGCAAGGTCTTCGATCGCATAGCCGCGATGCAGCAAAACGCCTTCATCACCGTCAATATAGGTCAGGCCTGAAACACAAGATCCTGTTGCCCCATAACCCGGGTCATAGGTGAACATGCCCGTTTCGGCATAGAGTTTGCGGATGTCAATAACATCTGGTCCAATGGTCCCCGAAGTAACTGGAAGAATTGTTGATTTTCCTGATGCGTTGTCAGTGATTGTCACTGATTTTTTGGAAGGCGAATTTTCTGCCATTTGCGGACCTCATGGTAAAAGTTATTTGACGGATACAGCTCGGCGCGGCCGGCGACTGTGTCAGCAGCAAAAGGATGAGTGATTTTTAGCGCAGATTACAGCTATTTGCAAGCGATCTGCAATCGCACGCTTGTTTCAGATTGTCCTAAAGCAACCATAATATCGATAATAGACGGGGTTTGTTTCACCCCTGTGACAGCGGCGCGCAATGGCAGTCCAATATCACGCATTTTCAGGTTTTTTTCGGCAAGATAGCCGTTGATGGCCGCCTTTAATCCGTCCAGATTCCAAGTGGCACTCGCCAATGAAATGTCCAAATCACGTAAAACTGCCTTAGCGCCATCGGTCAGAAGTGCAGCGGCATCATCGTCGATATCAACCGCACCATCCCCAAGCAGATAGTCAATTGATCCAGCGATATCAAGATGGGTTTTGGCGCGTTCTTTTAACAATGGCAACAGCGCGGTAACCCTCGATTTTGCGGCGCTGCTTGTCGGTGTGTTGCCTGATTGTGCAAGCGCGCCGGCAATCAAATCATACAGCGCGTCATTATCCATGATTTTGATGAAATAGGCGTTCACATCGCGCAATTTGTCGCTGTCAAAGCGGGCAGGTGATTTGCCAATACGGCCAAGATCAAACAAAGTAACCGCTTCATCGCGGGGAATGATATCCATATCGCCATGGCTCCAGCCAAGCCGCAGCAAATAGCTGAACATGGCATCAGGTAAAAACCCCATATCGCGATAGACATCAACGCCAAGCGCCCCATGCCGTTTGGATAGCTTTGCGCCGTCACTGCCATGAATAAGCGGGATATGGGCAAAGACAGGAACATCCCATCCCATGCCTTTATAAACCATATATTGCCGAAAAGCGTTATTCAGATGGTCATCGCCGCGGATAACATGCGTGATGCCCATATCATGATCATCAACAACAACCGCAAGCATATAGGTTGGTGATCCATCAGCGCGTAAAATCACCATATCATCCAAAACATGGTTTTGCACGGTAACCGATCCTTGAACGGCATCTGCAATTGTTGTGCTGCCGCTATCGGGCATTTTCATTCTGACAACATAGCGCGCATCTGATGGCGCTTGTGCCGGATCGCGATCGCGCCATGGTGAACGCACCGCGCCACCGGTTTTTTTGCTGTCTTCACGGATCGCGGTTAATTCATCATCGGTTAGATAACATTGATAGGCAGCGCCAGCGGCAATCAGCGCATGGGCAATTTCCTGCTGGCGTTCGCTTTGCGCTGACTGGCTGATCGCGGGCCTGTCACCGCCAAGCCCAAGCCAATCAAGCCCGTCATGGATCGCCGCAATCGAGGCATCGGTTGAACGCGCCTTATCGGTATCTTCAATCCGCAAAAGGTAAGTGCCGCCATGGTGGCGCGCAAACAGCCAGTTGAAAAGGGCGGTTCTTGCCCCGCCAATATGAAGATAACCGGTTGGTGACGGCGCAAATCTTGTGACGACATTCATAGTTTTTAAGCCCTTCCTGATAGGCTGAAAGCGGATTACCCACAACACGAGCATGCTACACTAATGGCTTTGCAAATTGCACCCCTGATCGTTGCAGAACGCCGGATATTGATTCTGCTTTATCTGTTTATGGCGGGAGTCAGCCTGTTTCATCTGCTGCCATCGATCTGGCATAGCGGTGAATATCTCAATTGGCTTTTGCGTGGATCCTCTCTGGGCTTGATTGGCTGGTGGCACCTTTGATGACGGCCGGTCTTCACGCGCTTTATCATTTGGCAGATTGGTTTGCCGGTTTCCCGCTAGCTGGGTGGAAAGTGGCGCCGCCTGGATATATCGCTTTATTGGTTATGGTGACCGGCATTATGATATCGCAGCTTTTGACCAAACCGATGGCGCGCATTGGCCTGGTTCTGGTGGCAATCGGCGGAGGTATGTGGGCGTTTCGGCCGGTTCCTGACGGGATTTTGTTTGCCGTTGGTCGCACGCCACAACTGGTGCTGGCAGCGCATAATAGCACGGCACGCTATACAGCGCTTTCCGATTTTCTGGCTTCAATGGCCGAATTGCGGATGGGAAAGGGCATTGAACAGGTTGATCTGGCGCAATGTTTACTAGGTTGCAAACATGATTTTTTACATGGCATCAGCGCCAGCATTGTGATGAAAGCCAAAGGCCTGACCGCAGCGCGCAAGGATTTGGAAACGGCGTTTGTTTTATCAAGCGTAACGCCGCGATATCCATGCCATAGCGGGAAAACAATTTGTGATATCAGTCAAAAAAAAGGATATAATTACTTGATTTTAATTGATAAAAATAAATTACAGCTAATCAATAATTTCGGATCAAGCCAGCAAGCTTGCCCTGCACTTCAACCTCACCCGTGCTGAAATAGCGCGTTTCATAACGTGGGTTCGCCGCTTCCAGTCCAACTCGCCCCGGTTCTTTTAACAAGGTTTTGAGCGTTGCTTCTTGCTGATTGATCAAGGCCACGACAATTTCACCATGCCGCGCGGTTTCGGCGCGTTGGATCACCACGGTATCACCATCTAAAATACCCGCGCCAACCATTGAGTCGCCGATAATTTCAAGCGCAAAATGTTCACCGCTGCCAACCATGCTTGCCGGAATTTCTAAATGATTTGTCGGGTCGCTTAGCGCCTCAATAGGCGTGCCAGCCGCGATCCGCCCCAAAAGGGGAAGGCTGACAAGGTTAGACGCCGTTTCAACGGCACGCGTGACGACACCGCCAGCCGCCGACGTAACTGGCTTTAAAATTTCGATAGCACGCGCCCGATTAGCGAGCCGCCTTATATAGCCGCGTTCTTCGAGGCCGGAGACAAGGCGATGAACCCCCGATTTTGACGCAAGACCAAGCGCATCACGCATTTCGTCAAAAGACGGTGGTACATCATGTTGTTGCATATGATCGCTAAGATAGGTCAAAAGCTCACTTTGTTTGCGTGTAAGCATTTTAAATCCCCGCCTGTTCCATTTCGTTCTGTTTATGTTCTACCAATGTTCTGATGCTAGCGCAAGCCCTAATTGAACAAAACGAATAATGGTTGGAATGATTGGCTTTGGATCGAAACTTTATCAGCGCAAAAGCGTTAGCATAAATCGGGTAATGGAATGACCGAAACAAATTCACCTGCAGCCTTGGCAGGATCAAAAGGTGGGCGAACAATCAGCGCATTCGCCGTTGCCAGCACCGACATCATCGAGCTGTCCTGCCGCGGTGCCGGCATAATCATCTGAACGCCATCTTTGGTGGTGATTTGTGCGCGAATATAGTCTTGGCGCTGATCATTGACGTCAAGATCAACAGCAAGCGGCATTGAAAATTGTCTTAACGATGCGGTGCCGCCAACCATATGGGCAATGACTGGCCGTAAAAACACTA
>Ga0209199_1004351_pt1 | contig 13093 bp, 12 predicted proteins | sample COGITO_mtgs_1105_7_FD_184805 | JGI IMG/M metagenome (GOLD analysis project Ga0209199, IMG submission 184805) | Pelagic marine microbial communities from North Sea - COGITO_mtgs_110523 (SPAdes) (version 2) | ecosystem: Environmental > Aquatic > Marine > Epipelagic ...
GGTTCTGATTCTCGTGGACTTAAAATAAAAACACGTAAATTTAACAATTAAAATTAACAATTATGGGAATATTAACTCCTCAATTTGGTAGTTTAGTGCCTTCACAGTCACAACAGACTTTGGCTAACAACTACTTAAACTTCAACGGCGCTGCTGGTGGAGGAACATTCGCACAACAATACCTTCCTGAAATTTATGAAGCTGAAGTAGAAAGATACGGTAATCGTACTATCTCTGGTTTCTTAAGAATGGTTGGTGCTGAAATGCCAATGACTTCTGATCAAGTAATTTGGTCAGAACAAAATAGATTACACATTGCATACGATAACGTTGCTTGTAATCAAAATCAAACAATCACGTTACCTGCTGGCGTTGCAAACGTATTAGCACCTAACATGACTGTTGTAATTATGGATCCAGCTAATCCATCTGCTACTGTACATGCTATCGTAGGAAATGGTGCTGCTCAAACAGGAAACCAAACTGCTACAGTTTATCCTTACGTTGCTGCTAACCTTGCCGGTTTATCAGCTACTGGGTTATAAAACTATTTGTATATGGTTCTGAATTTGCTAAAGGTACTGCTGGTTCTACTGAGAACATCACTCCTTCTTTTACGCAATATGCTAACTCACCTATCATTATTAAATCCAATTATCAAATAAATGGATCTGATACTGCTCAAATCGGTTGGGTTGAAGTTGCTGCTGAAGATGGAACATCAGGATTCTTATGGTATCTAAAAGCTGAAGGCGAAACTAGATTAAGATTTGAAGATTACTTAGAAATGAGTATGGTTGAAGGTCAATTAGCTACGGCTGGTTCTGGTTTTAGCGCTAATCAAGCTTTAATACCTGGATTTGGTGGTGCTGCACCTGTAGTTGCTGCTAAAGGAACTCAAGGTTTATTCTCTGCTATACAGTCAAGAGGTAATGTACTTGCTGGATACGGTGGAACTTTAACTGATTTTGATTCAATATTACAAAACTTAGATTCTCAAGGAGCTATTGAAGAAAACATGCTTTTCTTAGATAGAGCTACAGAATTACAGTTTGATAATATGTTAGCACAACAAAACTCTTACGGAGCTGGAGGTACATCTTACGGTGTATTTGAAAACTCTGAAGAAATGGCGTTGAACTTAGGATTTTCTGGTTTTAGAAGAGGTTCTTATGACTTCTACAAAACTTCATGGAAATACTTATCTACAAAACTTCATGGAAATACTTAAATGATGCTTCTACAAGAGGTGGTTCTGGAAACTTCACTGGTGGTGACAACATCGACGGTGTATTAGTACCTGCAGGAACAACTACTGTGTATGACCAATTACTTGGTACAAACATACGTAGACCATTCCTACACGTACGTTACAGAGCTTCACAAGCTGATGATAGAAGAATGAAGTCTTGGATCACAGGATCTGTTGGTGGTGCATTCACTACAACAAATGATTTCATGCAAGTATCTTTCTTATCTGAAAGATGTTTAGGTGCGTTACAGAGCTTCACAAGCTGATGATAGAAGAATGAAGTCTTGGATCACAGGATCTGTTGGTGGTGCATTCACTACAACAAATGATTTCATGCAAGTATCTTTCTTATCTGAAAGATGTTTAGTAACACAAGCTGCAAATAATTTCGTATTATTCGTTGCTTAATATTTATGTAATTTTTACCCTCGTTATATCAACGGGGGTAATTATTACTTTTATAAACTATTTAATTATATTATATTATGTCAAAAACAAAAGAAACAAAAGAATTTAACCCAGAAAAAGGCTGGGAAATAAAAGATAGAAATTATTTTCTTACTGGAACAGATAGACCTTTAACTTATACGCTACCTTCAAAGCACTCATCACGTTATCCTTTATTATGGTTTAACGAGCATACAGGAGAGCAAAAAGCTATAAGATATGCTAATAATCAAATGTCTCCATTTGAAGCAGATCAAAAAGGTGAAGTAACAATGTCTCATATTATATTTAGAGATGGTACATTACACGTTCCTAAAAGAATGCAATCATTGCAAAAGCTTTTATCAATATATCACCCTTATAAAGATAGTAGATACACTGAACATTTACCAGTGGCTGAAGCTCAAAATGATTTACACATATTAGAACTAGAAATAGAGGCTTTAAATCATGCTAAAAACATAGGTATAAACGAAGCTGAAGCAATATTAAGAGTTGAAAAAGGCTCGGTTGTATCTGAAATGAGTTCTAAAGAAATAAAAAGAGATATACTATTGTTTGCTAAAAACGATCCAGAATTATTTATTGAACTAGCTAAAGATGATAATGTTCAATTAAGAAACTTTGGAATTAAAGCTGTTGAAGCTAGAATAATATCTTTGTCTAGCGACAATAGAGATTTCAAATGGGCAAGTAATGGTCGTAAACTTATGACTGTACCTTTTGAAGAACATCCATACTCAGCTTTAGCTGCATGGTTTAAAACAGATGAAGGTTTAGAAGTTTATAAAACTATAGAGAAAAAACTCTCTTAACCTGTAATACTAATATAGGGTCCGTTCACTCGGGCCCAATATTATAATAAAAATTGACAAATGGCAATAAACGTAAATACTGTTTATAAAACAGTCTTATTAATACTTAACCAACAGCAAAGAGGTTACATGACACCTGACGAGTTTAATAAAGTCGGTGCTCAAGTACAACTTAATATGTTTGAAAATTACGCTAGTGATTTAAATCAACAATATCGTGTTGCACAAAACGATACAGAGTATGCTAATAGAGTTAAAAATATAGACGAAAAAATTGACATTTTTAAAAAAATTGGAACCGCTAACTATAACACAGCGAGTTCATATTTCACTCTTCCTTACGCTACTTCAACACCAGAGTTTACACAGACTATAGCTAACAACGGTGGCGTAACTTACGTTACTACTTATTCAGGTTCTCTTTTTGATAAACAATGGAAAGTTACAGCTAATAATGTTGAGGTTTATAATTATACTTTTACGCAAAGTGCAACTAGTACAACTTTTGTTTTTACGTCAGCGCCAGCTGGAGCTTTAGTGTTTCAGTTATTTGATATAGATTTATATAGACTAGGGACTGTTATATATAACGACGCTACTAAAGTACAGATGATAGACAGAAATGAATGGTATTTAATTAAAAGAGCTCCTTTGGTTGCACCTACAACTTCTCAACCTGTGTTTTTGTATGAAGATAAAAAAATATATATTTATCCTTCTTCTATAATAAATAGCGTACAAGTTTCTTATATTAAAAAACCAACAAACCCTATATGGGGTTATGTGCCAGGGGCTTTAGGACAGTTTATTTACAACGAACAAACATCTACTCAATTTGAATTACATTCATCAGAGCAAACAGAACTAATATTAAAAATATTAATGTACGCTGGTGTTATTATAGAAGATCCAAACTTAGTACAAATAGCTTCACAAAAAGTACAAGGTGATGATTTAAATGAAAAAAGCTAATAAATGGGACTACTTACAGAAAATAATTTACAATACTACGGAGGAACTCAACTGTTTACTCAGAATGCTAATACGCAAAACTTTGTTAGTACATTTGACACTGAGTTAGTGTTTACTACAAACAATCCTACTAACACAAATTATTCATTAAATAATTGCGAGCTATATCAAAGTGCAGATCTAGGTGTCACGTGGACGCCTTATAATACATTAGCTAATGCAAATTACACAGCTACTTTTAATCCCTTAACTAATACTGTTACAACAAATACAGCAATAGCTGCTGGAACTTGGTTTATGATACAGTTGAGGCAAACTGCTATAGAAAACAACTACGGAAGTTACGAGTATATTAGCATTGGTGATATAGTTAATAACTACTTAGTGGCATACGTTGGTGAAGGTAAACTAGTGCCTAATGTAAAAAGAACAGATGTTATATTTCATGCTAAGCGTGGATTACAAGAATTTAGTTATGATACTTTAAAAAGTATAAAGTCAGTTGAATTAAGTATACCTTCTAGCTTATCATTAATAATACCACAAGATTATGTTAATATAGTAAGATTATCTTGGATAGATCAACTAGGCGTTCAAAGAATAATATACCCTGCTAATAATTTAACTACAGCTCCTTATTCAGCTTTATCACAAGATCAAGCTGGTTTTCCTATACAAGATGCTAATTCTAATAACATAGAAGTTCCACCAACTACCGTAGAGAGATGGAACCAAGCTGATACAAGAAAAATAACAGGAAACTACACGTGGAACGCTGCGTATAATACAGACGCTTGGTTAGATGGCTATCCTATGTTATGGCAACAAGCTGTTGGTGAAAGATATGGTTTAAATCCATCAACTACACAGGTAAATGGTTGGTATCTTATAGATGAAAGAAGAGGTACTTTTAATTTTTCAAGTAATTTAGCTAGAAAATTAATAGTATTAGAATACATATCAGACGGGCTTGCTACTGATTTAGATACTAAAGTACCTAAGTTAGCAGAAGATGCAATGTACGCGCATATAAATCACTCTATATTAGCTAGCAGAATAAATCAACCTGAATATATAGTTCAAAGATATAAAAAAGAAAGAAGTGCTAAACTAAGAAATGCTAAGATAAGATTATCTAACATAAAACTTGATCAAATTGTTCAAGTAATGAGAGGTAAATCTAAGTGGATTAAAAATTAATACATGGCAGAAATTAAAAATACCTTTTTAAAAGGTAAAATGAATAAAGATTTAGACGCTAGACTTGTTCCTAATGGAGAGTATAGAGAAGCAACAAACTTACAAGTGAGTAGATCAGAAGGATCGACTGTTGGTGAGTTTGAAAATATTTTAGGTAGTCAAGCTGTTGCATCTACTGGTAATGAAAACATAAAAATTATAGGGTATTTTGCTGATAAAACTAATGACATAATATATTTTTTTGCTACAGATTATTATAATAACGAAACACCTGTTGTTAGGGCTGCTAACACAAACATATGTAGAATATACTCATATAACATAAATACTAACATAACTTCGTTATTAGTAAGTGGTTATTGGTTAAACTTTAATCAAGCATTTCCTATTTACGGTGTTAACTTGCTTGAAGAATTACTTTTTTGGACAGACAATTTAAATCAACCAAGAAAAATAAATATAAGCAAAGCAAATCCTACAAATTTAGCAACACCTACTTATTATTATAATGAAGACCAAATATCTGTAGCTAAATACTATCCGTTTGAGCCTATAGTTGCTATGGAAAGAAATTCATACACAGTAGATGGCGCTGTAAACAATAGTAATTTAGTTGTTTTAGACTCTGCAGCTACTAATGTACAGATAGGAGATATTGTTAGTGATAGAATTAAAACAGGTGCAATAATTATAAATTCTTTAATTACTGTAATTGAGATAACAGCAAATAAAACTGTTAAATTATCACAAGCTGTAACTTTAGCAGACGGTTTTAAAATAGATTTTAGTAGACCTTCTATGGAAAACCAGTCTAGTGAGTATGTTAGCAACTACAGTTTAATAGAAAGTTATGCTGTGGCTAGTGGAGCCGCTGGTTCTAACATAACTATAGCAACTAGTTTATTAAATAGCACACCAACAGTAGGCATGTATGTTACTTGTCCTACAAACGCCGCAGCAATAGCAAGCAGCGGTCTTGGCGCTACACCAGCTAATACTGGAGTTATAACTTCTGTAACTATTAGTGGCACCAACACAATCATAACTTTAGATGTAGCAAACACTATAGCATCATTTACACCTTTTCCAGATTTACTAGTAGGCAAAAACCCTAATTATAATCCTCAATGGAAAGGTGATCCAGATTTATTAAAACAAGAATACGTAAGATTTAGTTATAGGATTAAATTTATTGACAATGAGTATTCTTTAATGGCTCCTTTTAGTCAAATAATGTTTATACCTGAGCAATATGGTTTATTCGGTAAAGGTATAAAAACACAACTAGAAGACATGAACGACGCTTATCAAAGTACTATAGTGTCATGGATGCAAAACAATGTTGATAATATATTGCTGAGAATACCTATACCAAAAATAATAAAGTCTAATCAAGTTTTAGCAACAGCAGCCAATGCTACTGCTTTGATAGAAAGCCTTCACGTTAAGTCTATTGATATATTGTATAAAGAGTCTGATTCTTTAGCTGTAAAAGTTCTTGACACTGTGCAAATAACAAGCGCCACAACATTTACATCTATAATATATGAAGACTTAATTCATTTTAATAATACGGTTAAGTACCTAGACTATAATTACGAGTCTAGTAAACCTTATAAGACTTTACCAGAAAATCAAACCGTTAGAGTATACGACAAAGTACCTATACAAGCATTATCACAAGAAATAATTGGAAATAGAGTTGTGTATGGTAATTATGTAGATAAGCATAGTAGTCCTTTGGCTGCTAATTATGGTGTTACTATAGCTGATAAATCTGTAGTTTATGATAACTATACTCAATTCCCTAATAGCTCTTTAAAAGAAAACAGAACTTATCAAGTTGGTTTAGTTTTATCAGACAGATATGGTAGACAATCAAATGTTGTTTTATCTACTCAAGATGACAATCCTACAATCCTAATCAACCTGGTTCTACAGTGTTTTCATCTTACAAAAAATATTTAGATAACGATGTATTTAATTGGTTAGGTGATGCTTTTAGAATTACTTTTAATGAAGCTATCCCTGTTGATAATCCTGGTCCTGGTATATGGAACGCTATAACAACTCCATTAGGTTGGTTTTCTTATAAAACCGTAGTTAAACAACAAGAGCAAGATTATTATAATGTTTATTTACCAGGTTTTGTAAATGGTTATCCAGTAATAGAAAACATAGAGCAAAACGAAACCGCGTTTACTGTTTTAACTGGTGATAATGTAAATAAAGTACCTAGAGATTTAACAGAAGTTAGTGGTCAACAAACTCAATTTAATAGTAGCGTTAGATTATTTGGAAGAGTAAACAACCCAGATTTAAACAATAAACAAACTGGAACACCAGTTATACCATATACAAATCATTCAACTCCTTGGAACCAACAATATTACCCTAATATAAGTTCTGAGTTTGTAAGAAATATTACAACAATACAAGATGGCGAGATACAAGCGTCACCTTTTCAAGCTGGGGTAACTGCTGGTGCTTTTGATAATGCTACAGGTAAAATACCTTGGGGAACAACTCCTGGTGGAACTGACGATGAAATGGCTCCGCTATATAACGCTGATTCAAATCCTTATTTTGCAGAATTAAGCGTAGGTCAAAGAGTATTAGAAACTAATGATACAGATCCTGTTAACGCTTCAAGGAATAGAAGTAATCAACTAGGTGCTATATGTACAATTAATGCGGCTGGATCTTCTGGCGCAATAATTACTATGCAGCCTTTTTTAACTATATCTGAGACAGATCCTACGGTTTCTTTGTTAGATATATTTTGGGAAACATCTTCTACTGGTAATTTAGTAGATTTAAACGCTGCTATTGATGCTCAATACGAAGGGCTAGTTACAACAACAGACACAGAATTATCTTTCTTTGAAGATGCAGAGCCTGAAACAGCTATTGATGCTAGTTTTAGTTTTGTTGATGGTGGAGGAACTCCTAGAAATAACTTAAATTCTGCAGTCATAACAACTATAGTAGATAGCGCAGGTAACGCTGTAAACAACAAAACTTTTGAATTAAGACTTAATACTGGAGGTAGCGCTGGTACATACGGCTTATACACTGGTGACGCGGCTACTACAGGTTTAGATGCTTATTTTTGGTACGGAACTAATTCTCCTCAAGTAAATAATTATACAATAACATTTACAACTAATTACACAGCGGGTAGTGGAACTGTTTATTCTGATACTATATCTACAATGAATGTTAAGGTTAAAAATAGAGCTCCAGAAACTTTAGTAGGAAATCAATGTCCTATAACTTTAACTGGAGTTGACGCGCCGTCTGTAAACGATACTAATATATTTAATTTTATAACTGGTGAAACAGTTGGAGGAACTGCCGCGTACGGTAAATGGGTTAATGGATCTGCGGATGTTAATAATTATCAGCAAGAATTAGTATTTAGTATTATATCTCAAGTAGATACTAATGGTGCTGTAAATATATTTGAATTTGCTACGCCATCTAACGGCGTGTTAACCGTTAAATCAGGATCATCATTAGTTACAGGGCAAACTTACACTATTAACGTAGGTGTAACAGATAACAATGGAATAACAACAGGCGCTACAGGTTATACAGGCATACAAAGCAATTGCTCTTTATCATTTACTGTAGGTGCTCAACATAGCAATTGCTCTTTATCATTTACTGTAGGTGCTCAACATATAAATAGGGCCCCTTGTAACGGACCAATACTTACTGGGTTAAATATTGGTTGTGGAAATTATAGACAAATATGGGCTTTTGTCAACAGTGCTTTAGAAACTGGAGTTGGTGGTGGTTTAGGAACATACCCTTCAACAGGTATACCTACTATATTTTATGGCACATCAAACAATTATACTTATTACAATGTAGCAAATAAGTATAGCGGAAGTATAATAGGTAGCACTACTAGCGGAGGATTAAATTCTGGGGCTAGAATGTATATAGAACCTACGCTTAGGTTCACATCAGCACCAGCTACTGATGAAGGAGCTAATGTTTATTACACTATACAGTATAGACAAAACTCGCAATCATCTTGGTCGCAAGCTGTTTATTATAAAATACAACAAAATGGTGGCGCAATAGTCACAAGTGCAGGGACTGTAGGTACAGCGAATTATTTAAATGGAGTATATTTAAGTGGAGCAGCTACAGATTACAAAACAAAATATTGGTTTGAAGTAGCTGGTGAATACAGAGTGTTGTCTTCTTATGTGCAAGGTCCAATATGTTCTACAGGATCAGCAAGTACAGTTACATTTTTTCCAGACTTTGGAGATGGTGAATATACTAACCAATGTAGTTTAGGTCCATTGTAAAAAACAAGTAAAAACAAGTAATAATTAATATATGGCAGTTACTATTGAATTAGGTTATTTTAATACCTTTGCATTAAAGAGATTAGCTAGCACAGCAGTGCCGCAAGTAGCTGACCCTAATGAAGACTGGTTTATTGAAGAATCAAGAATAAAAGGTGGTTATAATAATACAACTGTTGACTTTGGAGTTAAGGCTTATTTAGTTGAAGAAGAAGCTCAATCATCTACTAGAGCTAATTCTTTAATATATTCAGGTGTATTTAACTCACGAACAGGTATAAACCAAACTAATCAATTTAGTGTAGCAGAAGAAATAACTAGAAGCGTAGACCCAATAGGTGGATCAATACAAAGATTACACGCAGAAGACACAAACCTTATAGTATTTCAAGAAAGAAAAGTTAACAGAGCTTTGATAGATAAAGACGCTATATATTCAGCTGAAGGTTCTGCAATAACAACTACCGCTAATTTAGTTATAGGTCAAATAACTCCTTACGCAGGTAACTGGGGTATTGGTACAAATCCAGAATCTTTTGCCGTTTACGGTTATAGAAAATACTTTGTTGATAAAAATAGAAACGCTGTATTAAGATTATCACAAGATGGTATTACTGAAATATCTAATTACGGTATGAGTGATTACTTTAGAACACAATTATCTACTATTACATCTACAGGAACTTTAATCGGAGGTTATGACATACATAATCAAAACTATATATTAAATATAGTAACTGAGTATGGTTCTTCTGATTACCAAACATTGTGTTTTGATGAAAGAAGTATTGGTTGGACAACATTTTATACATACAATCCTAGCTTTATAACTAGTGTAAAAGGTAATTTATATACTAGTAAAAACGGTAAATGGTATCAAAGTTATGTAAAAGGAGCCCCTAGAAATAAATTTCATGATGACGCAGTTTCAGCGCCTAGTGAAGTTAAATTTATATTAAACCCAGCTCCTGATAAAATGAAAAACTTTAACACAATAAGTTACGAAGGAACTAACGGTTGGGAAGTTACATCTATATTAAGCGACGAAACAGGACTTGATTTAAATGTAGATGAAGATGCTTGGGAAATATCAACTGACACAGCTTCAACAATATGGAGTTATAATCAAGGTCAATACACAGATGGCGGAGTAGTACAATATGCTGGGTTTGCTAGAAAACAAAACAAATACGTAGCCGCTATAAAAAGTAATACTCCAGCTCAACAAGATGAAGTTATTTTTGGCGACTCAATGATGGGTATAAAAGGTTATACAGCTTTAGTTACAATGAGAACAGACATTGGAAGAGATGTAACAGCCAATGGGCAAACACAAACGTTATTACCTACGGCTGTTGGTCAATTAAAAGAATTTAGTTACAATGAGAACAGACATTGGAAGAGACGTAACAGCCAATGGGCAAACACAAACGTTATTACCTACGGCTGTTGGTCAATTAAAAGAATTATTTTCTGTGGGAAGTACTTTCTCACTGCAATAAAATTATATGAAATTAAATATTAGAAAAATACAACATAACGACTGGGATACTTTAGTTTCTTGGTGGTTAGAATGGAGATACTGGAAAGTGGCTCCACCTAAAGATTTTTTACCAGACAATGGAACTGGTGGGTTTATGGTTGAAAAAAATGGTATACCTATAGTTTCAGGTTTTTTATATTTTACTAATTCACAAGGTGTTTTATTAGAATGGATAGTATCAAATCCAAACTACAGAGATAATGACAGAAAAGATGCTATAATTCTTTTAATAGATACAGCAGAAGAGTTTATAAAAAAACAAGGTAAATCTTACATATTCAGCATAGGTAGAAACAAACATTTAATAAAAATACATAAAAAGTTAGGTTATTCTGTAGATGAAAAACCTTCTTATGAAATAATAAAAACAATTTAATATGGCAGCAGTAACAGCAGCGGTCGCTGGCACAGTAGGTGGCGCAGTAGTTAAAGGCATTGGAGCTAAAAAAGCAGCAAGAAGAGCAGGTAGAAAAGCCGCAGCTGCACGTAGAGCTATTGCAGACTTAGAAAATGGGAGACAAGAGGTTATAAATCCTTTTGATAACATGGAAGGAGTTTCAGATATGGCTCAAAACTTAACTGGTATGATGTCTAATCCTATGGCTAACCTAGGTGTGGCAACTCAAGCAGCAGAGATGCAAGCAGAAGAGGCAGATATAGCACTAGCAAACACTCTAGATACACTAAGAGCCACAGGGGCTGGTGCTGGAGGGGCTACAGCGTTAGCACAAATGGCGCTTAAGAGTAAACAAGGTATAAGTGCTAGCATACAACAACAAGAAGCGCAAAACCAAAAATTGCTAGCATACAACAACAAGAAGCGCAAAACCAAAAATTAAGAGCTCAAGGAGAGCAAAACTTACAACAAAGACAAGTTGCTGAAGAACAAAGAGTACAAGGTGTAGAAATGAACGATGCTATTAGATTACAAAACGCTGAATCGCAAGGTAGAATGTTTGAATTTAACACACAAGAAAGTAGAGATAATACTAAGCTTAGCAGATTATATGGGCAACAAGCGAATGCAGAAGCTAATCAAGCGCAAGCAAGAGCGTCAGGTGTTAATGCTTTAGCAGGTGGATTAAGTGGTATAGGCAATTTAGCAACTTCAGGTGCTTTTGGTGAATTTCCACCTCAATAATAATAAAAACAATGGCAAAACAAAATCAAGCGGGTTACCCAGTAACAGTAATAAAACCTTTTGACGAAAGAGAAATACAATCTATAGCAGCGCCTTTTGTTGCTTTAGGAAACGCATGGCAACAAGGTCAAGATGCTCTTACCGCAAAGCAAAAAGCTATACGTAACAGAGAGGCTACAATGTACGAGACTGCTTACAAAGGTTTAGGTGAAATAGAAGGCGTTGACTACGCTACCTATGATGATAACATGAGAAAGTTTTTTGATGGCAAAGTAGATGATTATGTTAAAATCAAAAACAATATTGATTCAGGTCTTATAAATCCTCAAGAAGGCGCTAGGTCTTTAGCTTATATATCTAACATGATAGATGAATATAAAACTTTAGCACCAAAAGTTTTAGCTCAAGCTAAATACATGATGGATAATGGAGCTGGAGGTAATAATTTACTATCAAAATTAAACGATCCTAATTTAGAAATATTATTTTCAAAGTTATTAGAAGGATCTGGTGAGGTTACTTTAGCAGAAGATAATAGCGGTAAAATGTATTTGAAAGGGTCAGGTAAATTAGATGGAGAAGATTGGAACTATAATTTAAACTTAAGTGAGTTTGAAAAATTAGACGCTAAAGGAGATAGTTTAGCAATAACAACAGTGACTTTAGATGACTTAGGTTTAACTGATGTAGCTAAAGCGGCTTTAGAAGCTTCGACTTATGAAGAACAAAAAGAAAACGGAACTTCTATAGCTTACACCAATATTGATCAAGTTAAAAAAGTATTAAGCGGTCCTATGAATAATGCTATTGTCGACATAACTAAAGGTGAAGACTTTGCTAGCGTGTGGGCTGATCAAATATATAAAGACAAAAATCCAGCTAAAATGAAAACAGCTATTGATTGGTTAATAGATCAAGCTATAGATATAAATGTTCCTATACAGCAACAAATTCAATTTGAAGAAAGAGGTGAAGATGGTTCTTTTGATCCTACTAGCAAGATGGTAGGTGTAGATGAAAACTCTACTTTTAATGTAAAACCTAAGGTAAAAGTTGAAGATGTTTCTGATACGCAAGCTGGAGATACAGTTAATATTTATACAACTGATCCTGTTGGTTCTATGCAAGCTACTGAAAAAAGCGGCGACTACCTTAAAGTAACTGAAAAAGGAAGTATAATAACTGTGTCTTTTGGAGACGAAACTGAATTAGATGACGATGGTAAACCTGTGTCTCCTGAGGTTATAAAATATGATCTTAATAAACAAAAAGATTTTATTGCATATTTTCAAAAAATAAGAGAAAGAAACAAAAGGTTTGAAGGCACGGCTCAAGATTCACAAAAAAGAAAAGAAGACTTTTTACAAGAATTAAAAATAAAATTTATTAAACAAA
>Ga0209199_1004353_pt1 | contig 13089 bp, 9 predicted proteins | sample COGITO_mtgs_1105_7_FD_184805 | JGI IMG/M metagenome (GOLD analysis project Ga0209199, IMG submission 184805) | Pelagic marine microbial communities from North Sea - COGITO_mtgs_110523 (SPAdes) (version 2) | ecosystem: Environmental > Aquatic > Marine > Epipelagic ...
CAGACCAATCTCGGCGACCCGAGAGATGCTCAGCCCATGTCTGGCGGATGATCTCTGGATCGAAGAACCCATCCTTGGCCAGGCGTTCGGGCGAAAGCAACTCCTCTGCCCAGTCACGCAGCGGACCACGCAGCCATATCCCAATCGGAATAGCAAACCCGACTTTGGGTCTTTCGATCATCTCACGCGGGACATGCTGATACAGAACCTGCCGCAAGGCCCACTTGCCTTGACCATCGCGAATTTTCATGGCCATCGGAAGGCGTGCGGCGAGTGCAATCACGTCAGGGTCGAGGAACGGCGTGCGTGTCTCAAGGCTGACACCCATTGCTGCACGGTCCACTTTGCAAAGAATGTCATCAGGCATATAACTGCGCATGTCCTGTAGCATCATCCGCATGGCGGGATCATCAGCGCCGAACGCAGGCAGAGGGTCATCGAGGTGGGATGGGGGTTCGCTGACATTGCCCGCCATTACTGTCTCAGGTTCGATCCATGTGCTGGCCATATTTCGGTGTAGGTCATCAAGGCTATCGGTCAGGCGCAGTCGTTCCCCCAACCGGTGGTCCTTTGTGCCCAATCCTGAGATCCCAGCGCTTCCGGGCCGCAGGCGGTTGTAGGCACCACCAATCAATTCCCAGGTTTTCTCCGGCAAGGCCTGCGCCGCATAACCCGAGACCTGCCTTAGTGGTTTGGGCACCTTGGACAGGCGCTTCCACAAGCCGGGGCCACGGATGTAGCGATTATAACCACCGAACAGCTCATCGCCCCCGTCACCTGACAATGCAACCGTCACATGTTGGCGCGCTGCACGGCATACCAGATACGTTGGTATTTGTGAGGAATCCGCAAAGGGTTCGTCATAGAGATCTGGCAGAAGGGGTATCACGTCACGTGCATCTGCGTCAGTGACATGCAGCTTGGTATGCTCGGTGCCCAAGTGATGTGCGACAGCGGCGGCATAGGGCGTCTCGTCAAAAGCGGCCTCATCAAACCCGATAGTGAAGGTCTGCACTGGGCGTTCGCTTTGCGCCTGCATCAACGCCACGATGGCGGAGCTATCCACGCCACCGGACAGAAATGCCCCCAGAGGCACATCCGAGATCATCTCCCTTTGTGCCGCCTTGCCAAGCACCTCACCGAGTGCCGCAACTGCATCGCCTTCGTCTTCGATCTGGTCCTGTGCGCCTGCCTCAATGTCTGCGTTCAAGTCCCAATACCGGCGGATGCTAATGCTGCCATGATGCCCGCCAGGGCGGATCGGCTCCTCAGGTGGTGTGGAAGGCGGCGCACCATCGACCGTGAGAATGGTCCTGGGTTCCAGTTTGTAGAGGCCAGGATGAATGCTGCGCGGTGCGGGCACATACATAAAGCGCAGATATTGCGCCAGTGCGTCGCGGCACACATCACGCGGGCAATCAGGATGCGCCCGCAGTGCCTTAAGTTCCGACCCGAACACCAGCGCCTGCCCGGCCCATCCCCAGTAGAGCGGCTTTTCCCCCATCCTGTCCCGCGCCAGAGAGAGCCGCTTTTCTGAGCGGTCCCAAAGTGCCAGCGTAAACATGCCTTTCGCGCGCTGAAGCGTCTCGTCGAGCCCCCAATGCGTAATGCCAGCAAGAAGGGTCTCAGTATCGGAATGCCCACGCCAATCAGGCGCCGCACCGTCTACTGCGAGGTCACGACGCATATTGAGGTGGTTGTAGATTTCTCCATTAAATACAATAACATAGCGACCACTTTCTGATCGCATGGGCTGCGCGCCGGCATCGGAAAGGTCAAGAATGGAGAGGCGTCGATGCCCAAGCGCCACCGCGCCTTCCGTCCAATATCCCTCCGCATCCGGTCCGCGATGCGCGAGGCTGCGGGTCATGTTTTGCAGAATCACCGTAATTCCGTCAGCATCACTCGAGCCGGGGATAAGCAGGCCCGCTATGCCGCACATGTGCGACCCTCGCCGGTTGTGTTCCCGGAACGGACTTCGACGTGAGCCAAATTGCACGCAATCAGGTCACAGCCGAAGGCGAGTGCGCGAAAGTTGTTACGCGAAACTGTGAGGAAAATTCTTTGAAGCATGTCGGTCCAATACTTAGGCTGTGCTGCGTAATGTCGCCAGCCAATAATCCGCCTATCGCCACTCTTCTGATCTGCGATTAGGTGCGTCACGAACAAATTTAGGGGCAGGGGGACTAATGATGTTTTCTTGTAAATGTGTAGCAGTTTTGGCAAGGTGCCATTACACGTTATCGGTCATTTGCAGTAGACGGCGCGGCCATCTCGAGGCCCTCCCCATCAAATGGGTCGGACCGCTTGGATATGGAAGACAAGGCTGCATCATAACTGTCCACTGTACTCTCCAGAGAAAAATACTTCTTACCTGCCGCGTGGCTTTTCTCGCGCATCAAAGCCCTGTTTGGAAGAACCTCGTCGACAACCCAACTTAACGTTTTCTCAAGATCATAGGCCTCGGCAGAGCGAAATACACCAAACTCACAAAGTTGCTCTGTGTTCCCTACGCCTGGTGTCCCGATCACCGGCAACCCTGCAAGCAAGTACTCGCCCAACTTAATTGGTAGAATGGCCTGGGTGGAAAACGAGGGTTCCCGCAAGGCGATCCCCAAATCACACTGCGCCAGTTCATCGGGAACCTTCTCGGACGGCACAGCCTTACACTCGATCCAGTTCACTTCATGAAGGCCTTTATCCTTCAAGGCCCTTTGAACAACGTCTTGGTATTGCGAAAATATCCGAAACTGAAGCTCTGGTATCTGCGTTTTCATTTTGCAGGCGATGTCCAGCATTTCAGGTAGACGATACTGCGCGCCGATGGAGCCACAATAGCAAAGGGTGAAGGGTTCTTTTGTTGTTTTCGGAAAATGCTGCAGAGCGTCAGTAAAGGGATCTGCGTCAATGCCGTTCGAAACCACGTGGCAGTTTTGAGGCTTTAGGGCGGAGCCTGCGCGCGCAAGCAGAATGGAGCGTGCGCTTTCAGTTCGGGTGAGCACGGCGTCAGACCGCCGCAAGAACGCGCCCTCGATATCGCGCAAGAAACGATAGGTGATGCCGTGCGGGGATAGCCCACCAAAATCGACACGCTCGTCTGCCGCCAAGCCATCTGCATCGAAGACTATGTTCAAAGTGTCCCGAGCTGATTTGCGCATTCTTAACACGGCTAGGGCAGGCATCAGACTGCGCGGCATCAAAGTGTCAATTTGCCAGTCGGACACTGCCTGCTTAATTGCTCTTGCCCCAAGAACGGCAGACGAAAATGGCCCCGCTGCCCCCAAGCGTCGCACAATATTTATTTTGCGATAGGGTATGTCCAATTTTGCACAAAGCGCGGCACGCGCTTCAGCTATCTGTTCAGCCCCCCAGCTGAATTGAAGCACGTGAAAGCGATAGCCGCGTGCTCGTAGCCCCGTAAATATGGGTAAAAATAGCCTTTCCAGATAACGGGTCTCGGGAGAGTCCCACGTTATAAAAAGAATATTTCGCATGGGCTTTTGGGTCATTGGATCAGCGATGTATAGAGTTCGTCGATTTCGCGACAGTAACGCTTGGCAGAGAAATGAGTTTCTGCATACTTACGACCAGTATCTCCAAGCTTTTTTCGGCCGTCGGCATCCTGAATGAGTTTGCCAATTGCATCAGCCATAGCATCTGGCTCGAATGGTGGAACAAGACGTCCAGCGTCACCTTGGTCCAATACGTGAGGAATTCCGCCTACACGCGTGGCGACGACAGGAACCCCAGCCATCATGGCTTCAGCCAATACCAGACCGAATGCTTCATGAGCCGAAGCCAGCGCGAAAACATCAATCAATGGATAAAACCTGCGTGCTTCACCCTGATAACCTGCAAAGACGACATGGTCCTTCAAGCCACTTTCCTGAACCAGCCGCTCCAGGTTCACACGGTCGGGTCCATCTCCAATTATAATTAACTTTGCATTTGTAAAACCATTATCATGCATAATACTAACTGCACGTATCAAGTCGCTGAAGCGTTTAGTTTCATCAACTACTCTACCCACTGATCCTATTACAAAATCTGCACGCGAGAACCGAAATTTGAATCGTTGCTTCGCAATTTCTTCATCGGAAACAGCTGGTGCTGGTGAAACGGCGTTATTTATCACGCGGACTTTGCGTTCTGGGAGCTTCGCCGTTGACGTCAAATATTGGCCGACAGAGGGTGAAACACCAATTACTACCTTGCTGCGTAAGCACATCGCACGCATTAGCAAGTTGCCTCTCCAACTGCGATTGACAGGATCAGATGTTTCTTCTGATATTACGGGAACGCCAAGGCATCGCATTCCAATACCATTGGCGAGAGCAGCGCCCTCGATAACGGCGCCATGGATGAGATCTGGCTTGAAATCTTTCGCAATTTTCCAGGCTCTGTTATGCCAGGATGGACTTAGAATATGGGGTGTTGTGCCAATTTCGTGAATTTGCCAACCCTCCGCACGGAGTAGTTCAGGTAGTGTACCACCAGTATCTTGGCATATCACTCGATGTTCGTATCGATCTTTCGGCAAGCCGCGAGCAAGTAAAAGCCGCCGCTGCTCAACGCCGCCGCTATTAATCCGGCATAGCGTATGAAGTATTCGGATGCGTTTCATCCCTAAGTGCTTTCCTTTCTAACATGGGTATCATGAAGTACTGTAGTTTCTTCTTTAATTGCGACCAAGGCCATGTCTCATCTTCAAATTTTTAGTGGCTTCAGTGCCCATACTTCAGTGAACACATGGCAAATTTTTAACGGTTTGTTGCGCCGAGACTCTCAAGACTACTTCAGTCCAAAATGCAAGTTAGCTTGGTCTTGCAATCATAGATTTGTGGTACAAAATTCATAATTCCTTCAAATTCGCTATTGGCCTTTTCAATTCCCTTGCTGAGACAAACGCTACGGGATCAAGCCAATTATGGCGGTCAACTATTCACTACGACCTTGATCAAGTAGAGACCGATTTGGCGCTTATTTTCGGAACCTTGAATGAAACTCAGGAATGATATCTGCCGAGAAAAAATTAGTTACGCGAAAGTCGTTCACACTAGGCTTGGTCGGGCGCCCAAGGCATACTAAACTTCTTTATCAACCTCTCTACTTGTAGAGAGTTATTATCACTGATGCCGTTATTTGCACTCGCAAGTGACACAGCCTGAGAGGCACCAACGACCATTAGTGGATACTGTTCAGGCCAACCCTTCGGAACTTAGCTCCACCAAGACTAACCATCCAGTACAACCACAGATCGTCAGCGGTTGGTGCAAGCGCCATGAAGGTATCTTTTTGCGTAACGCGAATATCAAATATTTTTGGCGGATAGAGCACCCCACCTGCGCCTGTTGGGAAGTTTAAAGGGTCGCCTTTACTGGTGGTACTTTCCCAATCCTACTCCGGATATGGCCGTTGGTTCATGTCTTCATCAACAGTACCATTATGCATGAACTTCATCATACCGAGAAAATTTTTCTCAACATGTATTTAGCATTCTTTAGTGTTTCGGTTCTTGCAAGATTTGAAAATATTAATGCTTCCGCCAGCCGTATATATAATTTCTCTTTTCGTGTATAAAACAGGAGTATAATTAGAAAGGCTTGCACTCTTAAGCGAAAATGTCTTCCAGGATTTTTAGATAGTATGCACCAGCCAAGGCCTTGTATCTGACTTTGATACTTCCCTTCAAGTAACTTACGTTCACTGTCGGTTAGACCCTCGACTAAAATAATGTCCTGTAGTTGATTGAATTCAGATTACTAATCTGCATCGTGGAGTTAAATTTCGACGACGTCGTAGCCTCTATCGACAAGTAACTAATCAGCCTTGGGAGTACTCGTCGACAATTTTCTCCATAATAGTATCAAGCCGCTCGATATCAACAAAAACGTTTGCCATATGCGTAGAAGAATTCCATTTTGAATCAACCGCGCTTTCAAAAGCGTAGTGTTTATGACCCATTGCTGCAGCGAGACGCACATAACATGAGTCGTGGCGAAAAGATCTCCTAATCTTCGAATAGTCAAAAATACCATTTCGCCTTGGGAGCAACTCAAGAGCCGCACCACCTTCTGGCATAAAAGTCATATTAGCTAAAGCAGCACCATGTATACTCACTAATACATCAGTTTTCGACATGAGCTTTACCTGATCAGAAAACGAAAGCTCTTCAAAGTTAACCAGAGTGACTCCCCAACGCGTTAAGGAGCGAACTACATCATCCTCATTGAGTACACGCCGACCACGTGCCATGCTACGAGACACATAAATAATTCGCGGTTGCTCCGCGCGATCGGAGAGTTTTATTCCCAATCCAGACCATACTTTCTGTCGAACATCTCGGAGTAGAGCGGGGTCCGTGGTGCCAAAGTTTCTTGCGCACTCTGTAACTAGGGGATTTAATACAGAAAGATTTTTCTCGTACTGAGAAAATGCCACTTTTGAAAAACCTAACGCCTCCAGACTCTGGACATACCCCTCGTACTCTTTTGTCGGAAGAAGAGGAATGGCATCCGCATCGACATTTCTAACGACAATTGCTCTGGGCAGGCCCTCAGTAATCCAATGGTAATAACCCTTAGTCCACAAAGAATGAATCACCGCAATGCGTTGCTCGTCAGGGGCACGAAAGATACCACGCCTCAAAATTGAAAAAATCGTGATCCACGAAACCCTCCAAATGACCAATAGACCACTGTAAGTACTGCGCCGCGTCCAAATCCAGTCAAACAACACCACACCAGATCGTGTTATGACCTTACGACCATTTATAATCTGTGCTCGTGGAACGAAAGGTTCGTAGGGTATTTTCTCGAATGAGGGGGGGCTAAGATTTTCTATATCTTTGCGGTAGAGTGCAAATAGGGATTTGTAACGCCAAAAACGCTTCAAGGGAGACTCCATGGAATAAAAGTTCAAGTTATGAACAAAGGTTTTTATTCATTTTCTAAAGGCATAAGTTATGGATAAAATGATGTCGAACCCACAATTTGTTTCACTTTATCATACGGCCGAGTGAAGTGGTTGTTAATTTGCATTTTTTACAGACCATTAGTCTGTATGCGCTGAACCAAGCGTTTTACTAAAATACTTCCCAATTCTAGAGCCTCGCGCGAAGCAAGCTGGAAAACTACTCAGAAGTTTTTCCAGATCTCGGGTAAAGGTTTCTATTGCGCAATACTTATCGAGAGCGGTGTAGCGGTTGAGGACGCCGATGCGGATTTGGATTTCTGCAACCTGCCGATCAAAGCCCTTCGCCATCAGAGATTGGCCGCCTAGTTTTATACAATGCATCTTCGTTTCGACGCGGCTTCGACGGTGATATCCACTCCAGCTTCGCTACAGATTACGGTCTAGATATCTGTGCGCACTGACCGCTTCGTTTCGGGCACAAGCCGACTGCATGCAAGCCATTTGATCCTTACCCAGCTACGTCTTGTTGAAACCGAAATTGCACCAAGCTTGAGCTAGTTTTTTTCCCATGCGAAGGGCCAAAAACTGTAGCTTAATGGATTGTGAGTGTGGACCGCTCCCACTCTTCTTGTGAAAAGTCTCTGAAATGCGAAGTGCAAGACATGCCAATTTTGCTTGAATTCTAGAAATTCTATTTTGCGTGGTTGCGGCAGTAACATGCTGTCTGAGAAGTGCCCAATGGCGTGGATTTCCTTCGAGCCTCTCCCTTTTCAGTTTTGCAGGCTCTGCGAATTCTGTTCCTGCTTGGCGGTATAAAATCAGAGGTTCTGGACAGTGGATGACATGACCCAAAATGGCTGCTCTAAACGGCAGGACCCTATCTTCATTAATCACCCAATCTGGCAAGCAGCAGGGCCAATAAAAACAATCTTTCCTGTAGGCGTAGGTCGCCCCTTTACCTGCTCCGCCAGCAGTACAAGCTAGCTCAAACAGGGGCACTTTTGACCATGTCAAGTTTCCCTTCAATCTCCCCCTGAAATGCTCAATGATAGGGAAATAAGCCGAGAAGACTGCAGTTGACCCCCTATTTGAATTTGCCGTAGACATCAATTTTTTGGTTCGTTCTGGATAAGAAATATCGTCTCCAGCTGCCATAACAATCCATTCACCATTTGCAACGTCGCCGATGGCAGCAACATGACCGCCAATACCGAGATTTTTTGAGTTCTGTCTCAAAACTATTTTGTGAGCTCCGTCGTATTCGGTAGCGATGTCTCGCATTATTTCGAACGTGCGGTCTGTAGAGCAATCATCAGACAGAATGATCTCGAGCGGCTCATAGGTTTGTGCTAAGGCCCCTTCGACGGCCTCACGGATCAGGTCCTCTTGATTGTAGGCAAAGAGGGCAAAGGTAACGAGTGGCTGATCAGTCGCGTTATCAGGCATTTGTTCTGGTTTCTCAGACATTGTCTTCACGTCATTTTTCTTAACCTGCTGACTGGATGGGCCAGCCGAGATGCGCAAAAAATCCATAGAGTTTTGTGGGCAGGCGGCCGTGCATACCTATCTTTGAGAGCACCACCCGTAGGCCAAACGCCCCGGTTGCCAGCGCCAACAAGGGTGATGCAATCGCGGCCAAATGAGGTGCGATCTGCGCCACCGCCAACAGCCCCAGCGACAAGGTAGCGTGAAGTACAAAAAGCCATAGTGACAGTACTTCCCACCGGAACGCGTGCAGGCGGCGCACCAGGATATTTGCGATGGTAAAATTAAGTGCATATGCTGTGCTGAATGCTACACCTACGGCGGCAAGACCATATTGAGGCAACCAGTACCATACCAGGAACAGAAAAAAAACGTTCCAATTCAGTTGCGTAAACAGATACAACTTGGATCGTGCGGCCGCGATAAACATGTAACCAAGAGGAAAACTAACGATCTTGATCACATTTCCTAGCATTTGCACCTGTAACATACCTGCCGCTTCATCAAATTCTGTGGAATAAAGCAAACTCATGATCCAAGGGGCCATCCCTATCATTACCAAAATAAGCGGGCCACCGACAGCTAAGCCAAGCTGAGCCTGATCATTTACGAGCTTGTTGGTTATCTGACGGTCACCTATTATCTCTGTGAGGCGTGGATAAAAATCGGCACCCATCGCACCCAGAAGAAAGCCGATATAAGTCACCGTCAATCCCCAGGCAGCGGCGAACTGTCCCGTTGCGTCAAGTCCTAAGTTCTGTCCGATCAAACTGCGGATGAACAAGAGCGTTGCCGTGGTCGCCAAGGCCGCCAGCATGAATGCCGAGCCAAGCTTGGCCATCGGCTTCCAGACTTCCCATATCTCAACCACGCTAGGGCGTGGTGCAGAGGGCTTTGGTAGCCGGCTTGTATAGCGCGACGCGATCACTATCGTTGCCAGCGGTTGCACAACCACAAACCAGATTAGCCCTACCTCGCCATAGAACCAAACGGCCGCCAGACCAGATACGGTGCCGATCAGCGCGCTGAGTACCGTAACCCGAGCTAGATCACCGATTCGGCGCATCCCTTGCAGAAGTGCGGTTTGTGCCGTCCCAAGCAAACCCAGCAATATAGCAACACCGATCAAGCCCACTTCGGTCGCGTATTCACGATCCCCGAGCAGCCATTCGGCAATATTCGTGCGCAGAAACCATACTCCCACCATGGCAAGCACTCCCTGCACCAGAAGCGCCGCGAACAGCACGCGACGCACGCGGGTCAGCGCCTGTTCCTCACCTTTGACGCTGGCAATCTGCCGAACGCCGCTTGAGCCCATTCCAAGGCCTGCGGCAGTCGACATCATAGCTAGCAGGTTGTTGTAAATGCTCAGCAGGCCAATGCCGGCCGGCCCAAGCAAGAGTGCCAGCACTTTCATACGCAAAATGGAAATCAGGATCTTAACGGCTTGCGCACTGCCGATAACCGTCATGGATTTTATAAGACCGCGAGATGACAAAATTAATTCATACTCTGAATGGAAGTCAAAACTTCGGCTGTAATCTTGATGGCACCCTTTTCATTTAAGTGGTCCGTATCACCCATATCGCTGTCATCGAACCTATCATCATCATAAAAGTCTAGGATTGTATGCTGACCGATGTCCATATTGTATAGTTTTGAAAAAAGAACTTCAGATTTCGGAAGCTCGTTCTTGAAGTCTGATTTGACTGGAGGGATTACAATCCAAATTCGGTGCCCAAGTTGGTCAGCCAATTCTATCATTTTATTAAGCCAGCACATTTGATCCGGCTCACGTTGATTTTCCCTAAGGTGTGCTTTGGCTCGCTTGACAACATCATGATCTGACCCCAGGTATTTTTTTTTGTCATATCCTCGATACAATATTGGTATATTTGGTGCAGTAAGAGATTCGCATTTTTTTATAATTCGGCGCTCAATTCTTCTGCTTATATCCCGTGCATCTTGATATGGTATACCGAAAAAATGCCCGTACGCGACATAGCGATATTTTTCTTGAATTTTTGTTAGATCAAATCCCGGAGCGATTGGAACAAAAAAAACAATAATATTTTGCAATTTTGGTAAAATATTGGTCGAGTTTTTGTAAAGATGATAAGTCGCGTGTAAGTCGGAACTTGTAAGACCAAGATTATAGCTTGGCCCATTGGTTTGGTCTAAAAAATCGTAATCGGCGCCAGAGCCCCGCAAGGCGAGGTTCTCAATTTGATCGGCGCATCTAAGAAGTCCTAATTTTTTCTTGTAAACGTAAGTTAGAAACTCATTATCCTCAAACGTGTTAATCCGAAAATCTGGAAAAACTTTTATTACCATTTTTTTTGCGAGACGCCTTAGGCGGTTTTTTACATTCTTAAAAATCATTTATAAACGCAATAACTACATCTGCTTCCTTCAATCCCAACTGCGGTCCGATCGGCAGGCTCAACACCTCGGTGGCGAGTTGCCGCGCAAGTGGTAGCGCGTCAGCGGCTATGCTAAGCCCTGCATAAGCATCCTGCATATGCGGTGGGATCGGGTAATGAACCAGGGTTCCAACGCCTGCCTTTGTCATACGGCCCTGCAGCGCCTCACGATCAGACGTGCGTACTACGTAGAGGTGCCAAGCCGGCTCTGCCCATTCAGGTACATGAGGCACTATGAGGCCGCTTTCCGCCAGACCCTTAGTGTAGGCCGCGGCCATAGCACGGCGACGTTCAGTCCACGCATCTAGAACCCCCAACTTCACCCGTAAGATCGCCGCTTGGATGGGGTCGAGGCGTGAGTTCACGCCAGCTTCTTCGTTCACATATTTCTGACGTGAGCCATAATTGCGCAAAAGGGCAACACGCTCCGCAAATGCGGTGTCATTTGTGGTGATTGCCCCGGCATCACCGAGTGCACCAAGGTTCTTGCCCGGATAGAAGCTCCAGCAAACAATATCGCCATGCGCACCGATGCGCTTGCCCTTGTAGCGTGCACCATGCGCCTGTGCAGCATCCTCAATCACCCGCAGCCCGTGGCGACTGGCGATGTCGAGGATCGGGTCCATGTCGGCGGGTTGGCCGTAGAGATGCACGGGTAATAGCGCGCGGGTTCGTGATGTAATCGCATCTTCGATCCGCGCGGGGTCGATGTTGTGTGTGGCCACGTCAGGCTCAACCGGGACCGGTGTGGCACCTACGCCAGTAACTGCGAGCCATGTTGCGATATACGTATTGGAGGGCACGATGACTTCATCGCCAGGTCCGATGTTGAGCGCCCGTAGGGCCAAGGTGAGAGCGTCAAGCCCATTGGCAAGTCCGACTGCGTGTTCTGCATCGCAATAGGCGGCCCATTCAGTTTCAAACGCCTCGACCTCGGGACCAAGAATGTACCAGCCACTTTCGAGAACGCGTGAGACAGCGGCATCAATTTCGGGTTTGAGTTCGCGGTAAGCGGCGCCAAGATCAAGAAAGGGTATCATTGCGCATCACCCGCGAATAGCTGTGAGAAAATCGTCGTAATCGCGATAATAATCGGCCTCATCATATTGATGTGATGCCAGCACCATGCAAACAGCGCCTTGGCTGAAGCTGTCCATTTCCCGCCAGATCATGTTGTTGATGTATAGCCCTTTGCGAGGGTCGCGCAGCCAGTGCTCCGACTTGGTCTTGCCGTTGTCGACTTTCATTCGAAAACTACCAGACAGTGCGAATACGATTTGCTCCAACTCCCTGTGGGCATGACCACCGCGTTCGGCGTCGACCGGGACATTGTAGAGATAGTAGACCCGCGCGATATCGAAGGGGATATGATTGCCACCCTCTACAAAAGTCAGATCACCGCGTGGGTCATTGACCTGCGGCAGATCAACCATCCGAACGCTGCCCTTAGCTGTAAATGCTTTATTCATGGATCAATTTTCATTCAGTAGTTTGAGATAATGCGGCCGGTCGGAATCAAACTGTCGCTGCTCGTAGTTAAAATAGACATTAAGTTCATCGGTCGCGATTCCACGGGCGTCGAGTCTCCGATGAAACGCCAGGGTATAAGAATTATCATTGCGCACGTCGAAAACGGTGTGATCACATCCCAACCCATCAAAACCAACCTCATAAATCAAAATGGCGCTTTCCAGCGCCGTCTTACGCGGTTTGTTTTCGTCCAAGATCCAGCTGCCCCAGATAAAGCTCGCCGCCTCGATATTATAAAGCCGAACTAGGCCGCACCGCGTGCCATCTTTCCATTCGATCACGTAGTAGAATTCTTGACCATGGGCCTCGCGAGACTTGTATTCCTCAATCCATGTCAGCTGATCGTCAATTGTCTCGGTCACCTTTGAGAGGTGGGAGTTGTATGCTGGATTGTTCCGCAGGCTGTGAACATAGGCCGCGTCCTCAGGCTCTATCAGGCGCATCGTCAGATTGGATTCCTCAACCTGGGCAATGACAACAGGTCTTTTACAGCCGCAAATCGCTTTCATCGCGTGCGAAAACACTTTTCAGATCACAGAACACGTGACGGGGGCGTCCGTAGCAGCGCAGCGCAGCTGCGCCTGCCTCACGGTAGCTGTCATGCGCCACGGCAAGGATCACACCGTCATAGGCCTCGAGCTCAGGTGTTGTGACCAATGCCAGCCCATATTCCTGCTTCGCCTCTGCCGCATCGACCCAAGGATCATGCACATCCACCTGCACGCCATACTCGCGC
>Ga0209199_1004354_pt1 | contig 13087 bp, 9 predicted proteins | sample COGITO_mtgs_1105_7_FD_184805 | JGI IMG/M metagenome (GOLD analysis project Ga0209199, IMG submission 184805) | Pelagic marine microbial communities from North Sea - COGITO_mtgs_110523 (SPAdes) (version 2) | ecosystem: Environmental > Aquatic > Marine > Epipelagic ...
AGCGTGATTGGGGTTGACGATCAGTACAGTCATATTATTGGAGTTGATTTTTTTGATGATAGTAAGATTCAAAATTTGGTTAACGCTTATTTAAGCCATCCGCCGGGGATCCAATATGAAAACATTCCGTTTCCGCATCTGAACGATGATAAGGTGGTCGGGCTGGTGACGATTCGCCCCAAAGACCCCCAAGAAATTACCTCGCTTCGTAAAAATATTTGGAAGTATTATGGCGGCAATGTGTTTTTTAGAGAGGGCAGCATGAGTATGCCCAAGGTGTTTGACATTGAATTGACGGATTCTAATTCTGAAATTGTGTCGTCTATTGAGGCACATTCTCAAAACAACATTCAATATACTTTGGACGGGGTGTTTGATTTTATGGCGAAACGGAACGATTACGATCCAAAATACAAGGTTTTTAAAGAATATTTTGTGATGTGTTGGTCTGGACAGAAAAAGACACTTAAAACCCAAACCTTTTATTCGCGAGTGGATATTGAGTTGATTAACGAGCAGGTGCGCTTGTTTTATTCGACTTTGGATGCCGTTGAGATTTCTTATGACAATGATTCTTTTAAAATTATTGAGTATGTGAATCTTGGTCTAAACGGTCAAAATACGTATTATGAATTAGAAGAAACAACGATTACTTTTGGAAACAATGCGATTTATAACATTGACTCTCAATTGCTTTTTAAGCCGCCTCAATACGATAAAAAGATTCTACACCATATTTTTAATGCGAACAACGCGCTTATGGATCGGCTGAAACAAGGGACTGAGCTAACAGCGACGCAGCTCAAAGATTTGAAAAATGTTCCTGCGACCTATCTCATTTGTTATTTTAATGGTTTTGAAGAAGCGCTGACACAACTCCAAGCCGCAAAGCCACTGTTGTATAAACACAGTGATGAAGTGTTTGCACTTTACAAAGAAAGTATGCGGATTTTAAGGAAGGCGAAGTATAGTTAGGGGTGTATTGCTGTGGAACGACCCGTATATGAATAGTAAGGGGTTAAGTATGCACTTACCATTCAGTTTATTAATTAACCAAATATACAGCTTTAGTTTTTATCTTTTTCTAAATACTAAATTGTATATTTGGTGGAGTTTGTAAGTCAGCAATAACTTTTCGGTAAACATAAATCCCTTATTGTTTATATACATTGTTGGCACACGTTTTATTCTTTCAATTTTTATTGTAAATTTGTAACCAATGTATAAGGTTGTATAATATGGTTACAAAAGAGTATTATTCGTTAAATGAAGTTTCAGAAATTCTAGGAAAGAGTAAAGAAACTTTAAGGCGTTGGGATAGGGATGGTAAATTTACTGCTGTAAGAGAGCCAATAAGTCAATATAGAATTTACAAAAAAGAGCAGATTAACTCTTTGTTGGAACAATTGTCAATTGATTATGAAGATACTGTAGATAATTCAGAGGTTCCAATTAAAGAGTTTAAAGTTTTAGAATTATTCGCAGGTGCTGGAGGATTGGCAGTTGGTATGGAAAAGGCTGGAATTAAATGTGTTGCTTTAAATGAAATAGATAAATGGGCTTGCCAAACTTTAAGAGAAAATAGACCTAAATGGGATGTTTTGGAAGGTGATGTCAAATCATTTAATTTTACAAAATACAATAATCAAGTTGAAATAGTAACGGGTGGATTTCCGTGTCAAGCATTTAGTTATGCAGGTAAAAAATTAGGTTTACAAGATGCAAGAGGAACTCTTTTTTATGAATTTGCAAGAGTCGTAAAAGAGGTTAATCCACTTATTTGTATTGGTGAGAATGTAAAGGGATTATTATCACACGAAAAAGGTAAAACAATTGAGGGAATGATTTCAATATTAGATGAAATCGGTTATAATGTTGTTCCTGTTCAGGTTTTAAAAGCTATTAATTATAAAGTCCCTCAAAAAAGGGAACGTGTTATTTTAGTAGGAATAAGAAAAGATATTGATTTAAAGTATGAATATCCAAAACCACATAATAAAATTTACAACTTAATAGATGCTCTTAAAAAAGGGGAGTTATATGATTGCAATGTTCCTAAATCTGAGGGCTCAAAATATCCTGAACATAAAAAAGCGGTATTAGATTTGGTTCCTCAGAAAGGCTATTGGCGAAATTTACCTATAGAAATTCAAAAGGAGTATATGGGAAAGAGTTTCTATTTAGGTGGGGGGAAAACGGGTATTGCTCGCAGAATTGGTTGGGACGAACCAAGTTTAACGCTTACATGTAGTCCTGCTCAAAAGCAAACAGAAAGATGTCATCCAGAAGAAACGCGTCCATTTACTGTTCGAGAATATGCTAGAATTCAAACCTTTCCAGATGATTGGAAATTTTCTGGCTCAGTTTCTCAACAATATAAACAGATAGGAAATGCAGTTCCTTGTAATTTGGGACAGGAAATAGGTTACTCTATTATTAAGTTTTTAAATGCTTACTATACTAGTTAGATATAAAAATTATACATTTGATTTCAAATCAATTGTATATGCTAACTAATCAAGAAGCTAAGGAGATAATTAAAGATACTGTAAAGAAGAGTATTGTTGATTTTGCTCAGAAATCGTTAAATAAAAAAGCGAAATTTCAAATACTGGATTTAATTATCCCTAAAGAAAGAAAAATTAGGTCTATTGTTGGGGGGCTTGAAACGTCTTTGGGTACGACTTTGTGGGAGCCCTTGGCAAAAGCATTAGCTTTGGCAAATGGATTTGAAGTTATCAATGAGAATCTTGAAAGCCCTGTAAATATGCCGGCTAATTTAAGTAACACTCTTCAGAACATAATTACTGAAAGAAAGCGAAATAGTGGAGTTTATGATGCTACTTCTAGTCATAATGAAATTAAAAGGGTTTGTCAATCATTTTTAACAAGACCTATAGACTCATTTGAATCAGCCCCAAAAGGTTTTGGAGTTGATATTTGGCTAAAAAAAGATAATATCAATTATTTTTTTGATACCAAAACAGTCCAACCTAATATAGGAGGGTATTCAAAATTTGTAGAGCAGATACTTAATTGGTATGCATTTTTTTATTCTCGTTTTCCAGATCAAATGGCTGAATCTAGAATAGTTTTTCCTTACAACCCCCATAAAGAAGTTTTTTGGGATAAAACTATGGGAAAAGGAAAGCCATTAGAAGCCGATAATGAAGGATGGGTTGAAAATCAGTTTTGGAATTTTTGTTCAGGACTTGAAGATACTTATGGTCTTATAGTAGAATCATTTACAGAATTAAGAGAAAGTAAGGAGTTGGAAGCTGATTTGGATAAGATGCTTAATTAAATGCAGTAAACTAGCTTTTAATGTGTGCCAACGTCTAGGCTAAGCGCAGTTAAATCTTTTTCGAGTTATCACTAAACTTCCAAAAATGCACGAAGCAATTGGCTTTTGCGCAATGGATGTGTTTATTTTTTCTCTTAAACACTGAATGGAGCGAAAGCGAATTGTTGCCTCTCCAAAAAACACTCTTTGACCGAAGGCACGTAGGGAAAAGTGTGTTTGTTCACTGTCGTTCATTTAAAAGCCGATTTAATTGCGTTTAGCCATTGTTAGCTGGCGTATTTTTCTTTTAGTTCGAGCTTTTTTATGCGAGAACGGATTGCTCCTTCATTTCTCCCAAAAATCTCACTCATTTCTTTTATTTTCTTTCCCTCACAAAAAAGTAATTCTAATTTTTCATCAGCTTCTGATGTCCAAGGTTCATATGCCTTTTTATGAGTCTTTCTTATTTTCTCAATATCATAGGCTTTTTCAATTTCTCTTTCATATAAAATATCTGCTTCTTCAATCAATGCTTTGGTAATTGATATATTCCAAGCGGTCATTGTTTTATGCCATCTTTTATACTTTAAGAATAATTCCCAATCCAGTTGAATTATCTTTTCCAGTTGGTAATCATTATCAAATTTTACGATAAGGACATACTCAAATTTCTGTTTGTCAATTATGTCAGAATTAGGGTGTTCCAATCCATAAAAGACCCCTGTCAAATTCCCAGTCGTAGATTTAATACTATATCTATCTCCGTTTCTACTTATGGCGTCAATATTTTGAGTTCCTGCAGGAGCAGCTTGAAGATTTGACATTCCAGAAGTGTTATTGAAATGTTCAATTGCTAAATACTCTCCTAAATCTCCTAATAGATTTTTTGTCCGAATTATGCCACGCTTTTTCAGTTGTTTAATAATCCTCGAATAAGTTTGGATTAATTCAGTTGTATTTAGTTCGTCTAAGTTCATTCGTGTTGTTTGTTCATATGACAGCTAACTAGTTATATGTCAACAAAAGGGTGTGTTAACGGTTATATATTACGGGATAACACAACTTTTTGTTTGTTATTATTTATTTTATTTAATTTTTGTAATGCCACATCCAAAGGATTTTGTATTTCCATTAAATCTTTTCTTTGTACATGGGTATAAATCATAGTAGTTTCGGGTTTTGAATGACCCAATAAAGATTGTATGTATCTTAAATCTACTCCATTTTCTAACAAATGTGTAGCATAACTATGCCTTAATGTATGTGGTGTTACAGGCTTTTTTATACCTGCCTTTTTACAGCTTTTTCTTAAAAAACTTCGAATACTTTCAGCACTATACTTACCTCCATTTTGTCCTTCAACAAAATAGATTGTTGGTTTATAAGAAGAATAATAGTTAGATAACAACGGGAGAAAACTATCTGCTAGACTTACAAACCTGTCTTTTCTGCCTTTTCCTTCTTTTACAATAAGTTGCTTTCTTTCAATATGAAAATCAACTAATTTTAAATTGATAAGCTCTCCTATTCGCAATCCACAAGAATATATTAAAGTTAAAATAGCCCTATGCTTTATGTTTTGTGTGTATTGTATAATTCTTATCACCTCTTCTTGAGACAATATATTAGGAAGTATTCTAGATTTTTTTGGTCGCTCTAAAGACAAATCATTAATCTTTGTTTGCGGACAAAAAGTAGTAAATATCTTTAAGGCACTTATAAATTGCCTTTGTGAACTAACAGAATACTTTCGTTCTATAAAAACAGTTTCTATAAATAGTTCTACATCTCTGTTTGTAAGTTCTTCTATGGGTGTCTTTGTATGAAAATTTATAAAGTCTGCTATAAAAAAAGTATAGGTTTGTATGGTGCTTTGGCTGTACCGTTTACCTTTCAAGAATAAATAAAAATTATTTAATAATTTTTTTTGTGCTGTTGTTAAGTTTCTTTTGAAGCGTATTTTTTTGATAACTTTTGAGGTATCTACCTTAGTAACACCTTTAAATAATTCTAAAATAAGTGATAAATTCTCTTCGGAATTTTTAAGGTACCAAGCATTCATGGTTTTACTCCAATGAGTGCCTCTTATAGATTTAATAAGCCCTATTAACGTGTTGTCAAAAGAAAATTTTAGTAAAAGCTGACTTTCTTTTTTGTGCGTTTTTTGTTCAAGATAAATAGTAGGATATTGTATCAGATTCATGGCGTTTGCAAACTACAAAAAAAAAATGAAACAAAAAAGCCACCCGTGAAAACTGGTGGCTTTTGTCATTGAATAGTTTAACGTTTATTCGTAAATCGGAAGTTACAAATCGAACTTAATCCCTTGTGCCAAAGGCAATTCATCCGAATAATTAATGGTATTTGTTTGACGTCGCATATACACTTTCCATGCATCAGAACCAGACTCACGTCCGCCTCCTGTTTCTTTTTCACCACCAAAAGCACCGCCAATTTCTGCTCCAGAAGTTCCAATATTTACATTGGCAATTCCACAGTCAGAACCTGCATAAGACAAGAACTTTTCAGCCTCTTTAAGCTCGTTGGTCATGATCGCAGAAGACAAGCCTTGCGCAACACCGTTTTGTTTTTGGATGGCATTTTCTACCGCCCCAGAATATTTCATTAAATATAAGATAGGCGCAAACGTTTCATGCTGTACAATCTCAAAATGGTTTTCAGCTTCAATAATCGCTGGCTTCACATAACAGCCACTTTCATAACCTTCACCTTCTAAAACACCACCATCAACCAATACAGTACCGCCTTCAGCTTTTGCTTTTTCAATAGCCGCTAAATATGTATTTACAGAATCATGATCGATCAAGGGCCCAATATGGTTTTTTTCATCCAAAGGATTTCCAATGGTTAACTGCCCATAAGCACCCACAATCGCATCCCTTACTTTATCATATACAGACTCGTGAATAATGAGTCGTCGTGTAGAAGTACAACGTTGTCCGCAAGTTCCTACCGCACCAAAAATAGCACCAGGCACCACCACTTTTAAATCGGCGGTTGGCGTGATAATAATCGCATTATTTCCTCCTAATTCCAACAACGATTTTCCAAAGCGTTGAGCAACCGTGGCACCAACAATTCTTCCCATTCTTGTAGAACCGGTCGCAGAGACCAAAGGCACTCTCGTGTCCGTAGTCATCATTTCACCCACTTTGTAATCGCCATTGATGATTGAAGAAATTCCTTCAGGCAAGTTATTTTCTTTTAAAATTTCAGCAATAATATTCTGACAGGCAATAGAGCATAAAGGCGCTTTTTCAGAACCTTTCCACACACATACATCGCCACAGATCCAAGCCAAAGCCGTATTCCAAGCCCAAACAGCCACTGGAAAATTAAACGCAGAGATAATACCCACCACACCAATCGGATGCCATTGCTCTCGCATCACGTGGCCAGGACGCTCAGAAGGAATCGTCTGTCCGTTTAACTGTCGAGACAATCCAACCGCAAAATCACAGATATCAATCATTTCTTGAACCTCTCCATAGCCTTCCTGAAGGGATTTCCCCATTTCATAAGACACCAATTTCCCAAGGGGTTCTTTTAAATCTCTTAGCTTGTTTCCAAACTGACGCACAATTTCGCCACGTTGAGGTGCAGGCATGGTTCGCCACTCTGGGTATGCAGCCGTTGCCGCTGCCATCACTGCTTCATAATCTTCTTGAGAAGTGCAAACCACACTTCCAATTCTTTTACCATCTACAGGAGAAAAACTGTCGATACTAGGCCCGTTAGAAAAACTATTTGCGCCCGTGGACGTTCCTAAATTTATGTCTTTTACACCAAGAGCATCCAGTGCTTCTTGGATTTTAAAATCAGTTGAGTTTGTGTTCATTTGTGTCGTTTTTAAAGTCGTTTCAAGTTGCGAATATAATAATTTTACCCCCACTTTTATGCTAATTATTCAATCATTTCCAATTGCAAAAGGGGGCGTTACTGAGATTGGAATTATAATATTTTAGGTCACCCGTCACTTCTTCCCCGAGCCAATCGGGTTTGGAGAATTTTTCATCCTCTGAGCCAAGCTCCACTTCAGCCATTACCAAGCCTTTGTTGTCTCCCAAAAACTCATCGACTTCAAACAGTTGATTTCCTACCGCGACCTCGTAACGGATTTTGCTAATAATGGTTTTTTCACAAAGTTTAAGAAGTGCTTCCGCCTCTGTTTTAGAAATTTCTTTTTCCCACTCAAACCGACTGAGACCGCTTTCATTGCTTTTTCCTTTGACAGTAATAAAACCACTTTGATCCGTGAGTCGAATCCTGACAGACCGTTCGGGATCGGAATTTAGATACCCTTGGGTCATCGTGATTACTGAGGTCGCTTGTGCACGATAGGCGTCTGAGCTTACCAAAAATTTACGTTCGATTTCAATCATAAAAAAATAGATAGGAATTAGAAACCCTAAATTTACAGTAAGTCAAACGATTTATCAATACCAAAAAGCAACCAACTTTTTTAAATTCTGAAATACCGTTGTAGAAATGTCTAGAAAATATGGAAGGATTTCTCTGGTTTGCTAAGATTTCACCCTGAGAAGTCAGTCAATATATAAATATTCGTAAAAATTACAGTTTGATAGAGGACTATTGGTGGTGCTTTAGTAATTTTGGGCGCAATTAAATGTATTTAAGCAATGTCCACACAGCCAAAAATTACCAGGTTCAATCAAAACGTATTATCCAAATATCAAATATACAACAGTATATTTATGACCTTGCCGTTTGATTCCATTACCAAAACAGGCGCGTTGTTGCCACTTTTTTTTGAGACCTGTCAAAAAGGATTTGCGAATAATGAAGACCCTACCACAATTGTAAACTCATTTTTTAAAAAATACCAAGCCCGACGCTCGCCTAAAAGTCAAATCAATTTACTGTTTCGTTTTATACAGTACATAGAACGTCAAGTGGTGTTGTTTGATGCCATTGAAGATGCTGCGTTTCCTATTGTAAACAATATGGACGGAATTGGAACCTTGAGAAGTTTAAAAGAAACCGCTACCTCTGAAAATAAATTAGAAATTCTACAAAAATATTTAGAAGAATTTAAAGTGCGTATTGTGCTCACGGCGCATCCCACGCAATTTTACCCCGGCTCTGTATTGGGGATCATCACCGATTTAACGGAAGCCATCCGCGAAAATGATTTATTTCGCATCAACGAACTGTTAGCACAACTCGGTAAAACACCTTTCTTCAAACAAACCAAACCAACACCCTACGATGAAGCGGTCAGTCTAATTTGGTATTTAGAGCATGTATTTTACAAGTCTTTTGGAACCGTTTATGATTACATTCAACAAAATATTTTTGATGGGAAGCATATTGATAACGATATTATTAACATTGGTTTTTGGCCCGGAGGCGACAGAGATGGCAATCCTTTTGTGACCCCAGAAATCACGCTCAAAGTGGCGGCGAGACTTCGTGAAACGATCATTAAAAATTACTACCGAGACATCCGCGGACTAAAAAGAAAATTATCTTTTGCGGGCGTTGAAGAGCGTATAACAGCATTGGAAGTCGAGCTTTACAAGATTATAACACAGAAAAAGTCGAGCTTAACAGTCGAGTATTTAACCGCAGAGTTAAAAGAAATTAAAGAGGCTATTATTGAAAAACACCAGTCGCTCTATGTTTCTGAAGTGAACAGTCTGTTAAATAAGATTCATTTATTTGGATTTCATTTTTCTACTCTAGACATCCGTCAAGACAGTCGCGAACACGCCAAAGTGTTTAATGACATGGTAAATGTGTCGATTGAAAGTGGTAGCGATGTATTTCCTAAAAACTACCACAGCTTAGCAGAAAAAGATCAAATTAAAATTCTTTCGACAATTAGAGGCTCAGTAGATTTGTCATTAATTTCAGACAAAGATACATTGAAGGCTCTCAAGACAATGGAGGCCATAAAAACCATTCAACAAACCAATGGAGAGAAGGCAGCCAACCGCTATATTATAAGCAACAACCAGACAACACTTCATGTGATGCAATTGTATGCCATGCTTAAGTTGGTCGCTTTTCACGACAAACTAACGGTTGATGTGGCGCCTCTTTTTGAAACGATCACCGATTTAGAAAATGCACCTTCTGTGATGGAAGACTTGTATTCGAACCCAAATTATATGGCACACCTAAAGTCGCGAGGCAATAGACAAACTATTATGCTTGGGTTTAGTGACGGTACAAAAGATGGTGGCTATTTAATGGCCAATTGGGCTATTTATAAAGCAAAAGAATTGCTAACGGAGATGTCTAGAAAATTTGACATCACCGTAATTTTCTTTGACGGTCGAGGCGGCCCGCCTGCAAGAGGGGGTGGAAAAACACATAATTTTTATGCGTCTTTAGGACCTACAATCGAGGATAAAGAAGTGCAGCTTACCATACAAGGGCAAACGATCAGTTCAAATTTTGGAACCTTAGACTCCTCACAATACAATCTTGAACAATTGATCAGCTCTGGAATTCATAACAGTCTTAGTGATAAAGACCTTAGAATGACGCCTGAAAATAGAGAGGTCATGGCGCAGTTGTCTAAATTGAGTTATGAGGCCTATGTAGATTTTAAAGCGCATCCTAAGTTTATTTCTTACTTAGAACACATGAGTACTTTGAAGTTTTATGCGAAAACCAATATTGGGAGTCGTCCTTCAAAACGTGGAAAAGCAGAAGGCTTGGTGTTTGAAGATTTACGCGCCATTCCATTTGTAGGTTCTTGGAGTCAGTTGAAACAAAATGTCCCTGGATTCTTTGGCGTTGGAACCGCCCTCAAACATTATGAAGACATTGGCGAGTTTGACAAAGCACAACACTTGTTTCAAACCTCAGATTTTTTCAAAACACTGATTGAAAATAGCATGATGTCCTTGTCTAAATCCTTCTTTGATTTGACAAAGTACATGTCTGAAGACCCTGAATACGGTGCTTTTTGGAATCTCATTTATAGCGAATACATCACCACAAAACGATTGTTATTAAAACTAACCGGTTATGAGGAGTTGATGGAAGAGGAACCTGCTGGAAAGGCTTCTATCTCCGTTAGAGAATCGATTGTATTGCCGTTATTAACGATCCAACAATATGCCTTAAAGAAAATTCAGGAACTTGAAAAAGAAGAGCCTAGAGACGAAGCTCAGATAGAAACGTACGAGAAAATTGTCATGCGCTCTTTATTTGGGAATATCAATGCGAGTCGAAACTCTGCATAAAATCAAAATTTACATCAAATTAAAAAGCCTCTAAAATTATTTTAGAGGCTTTTTGTTGACTAATTTAAAATAAGTGGTTAGTGCTCATTTAACCTGAAATCGGGGTAAGCATCCATTTTATGTTCGTGTGCATCAAGCCCTTCGAGCTCTTCACGCTCCGAAACTCTAATACCCACTGTTTTCTTTAAGGTGTATATAATAATAAAAGAGGTTGCGACACAAAATACGCCGTAACACAGAACCCCTACAAGTTGAACTAGAAATTGATCAAAGCCTGCTTTGGCTCCAAAAAGACCCACCGCTAAGGTTCCCCAAATTCCACAAATAAGGTGTACCGCAATGGCACCTACGGGATCGTCTAACTTTATTTTATCGACCAAGCTCACGGCAAATACAATAAGTGCTCCAGCGATCGCTCCAATCAGAATTGCATCTCCTGGACTCATCTGATCGGCACCCGCCGTAATTCCTACAAGACCTCCTAAAATTCCATTCAGGAACATTGTTAAATCTAAGTTTTTGTATAAAAGTGTTGAGGTAATCATTGCGATGACGCCACCCGCAGCAGCAGCCAAACAAGTCGTTACCAACGTTAAGGACGTTGCTTCTGGATCAGCAGAGAGTACAGATCCTCCGTTAAAACCAAACCATCCTAACCAAAGAATAAGAACCCCAGCCGTTGCTAATGGAATGCTGTGCCCAGGAATAGCCTGTGGCTTTCCGTTGTTAAATTTCCCAATACGTGAACCGAGAAGGTAAACAGCCACCAAAGCAGCCCATCCACCCACAGAGTGTACAAGTGTAGATCCTGCAAAGTCATAAAAGCCTTCGGCTTCTCCAATAGTTAATGAGGATAAAAATCCACCACCCCATTGCCAAGATCCCGCAATTGGATACACGAATCCTACATAGAAGACCGTGAAAATCATAAAAGCACCAATTTTCATGCGCTCTGCGACAGCACCTGAAACAATGGTAGCAGCCGTTGCGGCAAACATACCTTGGAATAAAAAGTCAGTCCAATAGGTATAGCCTTCGCTATATGCTAAATCAAAAGCTCCGTCTGCTAAAGGTGCATCCAATCCAAAACCTGCAAATCCAAGGACGCCATTAAAATCACCTGGGTACATTAAGTTAAAGCCGACGACATAATAAAGTAAAAGTCCTGCCGTGATAATAAAGATGTTTTTAAATAAAATATTAATCGTGTTTTTTTGACGTGTGAGTCCGATTTCGAGAAACGCAAATCCGGTATGCATAAAAAAGACGAGTGCCGTACAGATCATCATCCATACGTTATTGATAGTAAGTAATTCCATTGTTGTTATTTTAATGTGTTTCCGCCTTTTTCGCCGGTTCTAATTCTATATACTTCATCGACCTGTGATACAAAAATTTTCCCATCGCCAACCTCACCTGTTGAGGCAGCTGTTAGGATGGCTTTGATCGTTGCCTCTTCAAAATCATCGTTCACGACAATAGATAAATAACGTCTTTGAATATCACTCGTGCTATAAGAAACACCCCTGTACACATGGCCTTCTTTTTCGTTTCCTAGGCCAGTAACGTCCCAATAGGAAAAGAAATTGACACCGACTTCGTGCAGTGCTTTTTTGACACCAGAAAACTTAGATTTTCTAATGATTGCCTCTACTTTTTTCATTGAATTAATTTTTAGTTTGTCCTCAAAAGTAATTAAAAACAAAGACCCCCCTAATAAATAGAGGGGTGTGTGTAATATTTTTATGATATTAATAAAATTAACCCATTTATCATGAAGGTATGTCAGGTTTGTTGTCTAAAATAATTAAAAAATAAAAACCCCAGAAGCGCGAGCCCCTAGGGTTTTTAACACAAACTAAAAATCACAAACTTATTTTTAATTTTTTGAGAGCATTTAAACGCTCAATACTATATTGAAGTTAGTCTTGACCTCTTTCTCTTTTTCCAGGATATGCAATAGATCCGTGTTCAGAGATATCAAGTCCAGCAACTTCTTCTTCTTCAGTAACTCTTAATCCAACAGTGTACTTAAGGATTCCAAACACTACAAAAGAAAGAACAACAGCCCATACAGCATATGCCAATCCTCCAGTCAGTTGTGCAACAAGTTGTGCAGATCCACCACCGTTGAAGATTCCAAGTCCAGCGTCTCCGTCAACACCCCAAAGTCCAATCACGATTGTTCCCCAGAATCCAACGATTCCGTGAACAGAAGCAGCACCAATAGCATCATCAATTTTAAGTTTCTTTTCGATAAATTCGATAGAGAACACCACAATGATACCACCAATGAGTCCGGCCAATACAGCACCACCAGCTGTCATGTTTCCACAACCTGCAGTAATACTCACCAATCCAGCTAACGCTCCATTTAAAGATTGCGCTAAATTTGGCTTACCGTACCAGATCCAAGTCGTAATAAGCGCGCCTAACGCACCTGCAGCAGCAGCAAGATTCGTGATCAACACCACTGTTGAAGCGGCAACCGCATCGTCTCCACCCCAAGCAAGTTGAGATCCACCGTTAAAACCAAACCATCCCAACCAAAGGATAAACACCC
>Ga0209199_1004355_pt1 | contig 13086 bp, 14 predicted proteins | sample COGITO_mtgs_1105_7_FD_184805 | JGI IMG/M metagenome (GOLD analysis project Ga0209199, IMG submission 184805) | Pelagic marine microbial communities from North Sea - COGITO_mtgs_110523 (SPAdes) (version 2) | ecosystem: Environmental > Aquatic > Marine > Epipelagic ...
GAGGGCTTGGAATAACATTTATTATTACTGGTTTAATGGCCATTGGATTTATGAGTTTTGGAGGTATGTTAACTGGAGGAGACGAAGAAGTTGTTAAGCAAGAAATTGATGTTGAATTAGTATCAGATAATAAACTACAAAAATTAGATAATAAATTATTTTCAAAAAACACTAAAGAAGTCAATTAATATGATTTTAGCATCACAAACATTAGGAACCATTCTTATAACAATTATTGCTTTTTTAATTGTATCGTTAGCATTAATCAGTGTGCTTTTATTTGTTAAGCAAAAATTATCACCATCGGGTCCAGTCATGATTACAATAAATGGTGAAAAAGAAATTGAAGTTGCGTCTGGAGAAACATTATTAACTACTCTAGGTGCACAAAAAATATTTTTACCATCTGCTTGCGGAGGAGGTGGAACTTGTATTCAGTGTGAATGCCATGTAAATAGCGGTGGAGGAGAAGCTTTACCAACTGAAATACCTCATTTTACAAGAAAAGAAATTAAATCTGGCGCTAGATTAGCATGTCAAGTTAAAGTTAAGCAAGACATGAATATTAGTATTCCAGAAGAAGTATTTGGTATTAAAAAGTTTGAGGCAACTGTAGTTAGAAATTATAACGTTGCATCCTTTATTAAAGAGTTTGTAGTGTCAATTCCTGAGGACATGGGCTATAAAGCTGGTGGATATATTCAAATTGAAATTCCTGAGGGTGAGGTTAAGTTTTCAGATATGGATATAACAGCTCATCCTGATGAACATGAATCTGCTGATAAATTTAAACCTGAATGGGATAAGTTTAATTTGTGGCCATTAGTAATGAATAATAATGAGTTAGTTGATAGAGCCTATTCTATGGCATCTTATCCTGCTGAGGGTAAAGAAATTATGTTGAATGTAAGAATTGCAACTCCTCCTTGGGATAGAAATAAAAATGGATGGATGGATGTAAATCCTGGAGTAGCATCATCATACATTTTTTCTAAAAAAGCTGGTGATAAAGTGACTATCTCTGGGCCATATGGTGAATTTTTTATAAATGAGTCTGATTCAGAAATGTTGTATGTTGGTGGTGGTGCTGGAATGGCTCCAATGAGGTCTCACCTTTATCATCTTTTCAAAACACTACAAACGGGTCGTAAAGTTAGTTTCTGGTATGGAGGTAGATCTAGAAGAGAGCTTTTCTATTTAGATCATTTTTATAAATTAGAAAAAGATTTTTCAAACTTTAAATTTTATTTAGCATTATCTGAACCTCTACCTGAGGATAATTGGAATGTTAAAACTGATTTAGAAGCTGATGGTGACGGTTTTGTGGGTTTTGTCCATAATTGTGTTATAGACAATTACTTAAGCGCTCATGAGTCCCCTGAAGATATTGAACTTTATTTCTGTGGCCCTCCACTTATGAATCAAGCTGTCCAAAAAATGGGTGAGGATTTTGGTATTCCTGACGAACATATTAGGTTTGATGATTTTGGAGGCTAAATTATAATTTCCATGAATACTGCATTATCAAATCAAGAACTTCATAATTTAGCAATGAATCATGTTGGTAAAGATCTTGAATCTAGAGGTTTTGAATTTATAGCGGTAAACAGTAAATTAAAAAAAAACCCTCAGTTTGTCTGTATTGATAAAAACAAACAATATTTTTTTGTTATTGTAAAAGCAATTTTACTTCCTGAAAATCCAAATAATTATGATCTTGTTTGGATGGAAAAATTTAAGCAACATGCTAAATCTCATGATTCAAAGGTTCTTTATGCTGGGGTAGGATTAGCTAACGCAAAAAATAAAAATAATCCTGTATATTTAAATCAAGATTATATAATTGAATATAACGGAATTCAAGTAATTGATGACAATTTAAACTAATGCGTTACTTATTATTACTATTTATTACAGTTGCTTCTTGTACAAATAATTCACTTAAGAAAACTTCTATTAGTGGCTATGTTTATGGCACCACTTATAGAATAGTTTACTTTTCTGATGATGAATTACAATTAAAAGTGCAAATTGATAGTCTTTTTAATGCTATAGATATGTCAATGTCAACCTATAATTCCAATTCATTAATAACTAAAATTAATAATAATGAAGATATTGAATTGGATAATCATTTTAAGTTTGTTTTCAATGTTTCTAAAAATATATTCAATAAGACGAATGGTCTCTTTGACCCGTCTATTGGTCCATTAGTAAATTCTTTAAATTTTGGCCCTAAAACCAATAATTTGCCAACCGATAATCTCAAAGCTTTAGTAGGTTTAGACAAATTTGAATTAATTGAAAATAAATTAATTAGACCCTTTAACTCTTTTATAGATTTCAATGCCATTGCTAAAGGTTATAGTGTTGATGTAATTTCACGTTTTTTAAGTATTAACAATATAACTGATTATTTAGTTGAAGTAGGAGGTGAGATTAGATCAAGTGGTATGAACTTGGATGGAAATAAAAATTGGAGAGTTGGATTAGATACTCCAAGATTTGATGGTTTACAAAAAGATCTTTATAAGATCTTTAATTTGAAGGATAGATCCATGGCAACTTCAGGAGTTTATAGAAAATTCAAAATTGATAGCTCAGGAAATAAATATGCTCATATCATAGATCCAAAAACAGGTTATTCTTCAACTTCAAATATACTAAGTGTAACAGTGATATCTGAGAACTGTATTGAGGCTGATGCATATGCAACTGCATTACAACTCATGTCAGTTGATGAAATTACCCTTTTGGCAAAACAAAATAATGATATCAGTATTTTTATTATTTACAATGACATCAATAATGAAATGAAAGATATTTCTTTCAACAATTTTCCTTCTATTTAGTACACACTGGAATAACTTCTCCTTTAACAATAGAGTATTTTAATATTTCTTCATTACTAAACTCTTTCGAATAGTCTATTTGTTGAACTTTAAAACCTGTATTTTCAAGTTTATTGAAATAGTCTTTTCCATAAACTCTAACATGGTCATATTGTCCAAATATTTTATTTCTTTCTAATTTATCAGTAATTGAATCGTCTTGAAAGGTTTTTTTCCTATTCATATCAATTGGTACTTGAAATATACCAGTGCCACCTTTTTTTAAAACTCTATACAATTCACTCATAGCTTTATTATCGTCCAATACATGTTCTAAAACATGATTACAAAGTATAAAGTCATAGGTATTATCCTTTATTGGTAAATCACAAATGTCAGCCTTTATCTTCGCTAAAGGAGAATTAATATCAATAGAATCGTATTGAATATTATTTAATTTTTTAAATCTCTTATAAAATGCCTGTTCAGGTGCAAAATGCAATAGTTTTATTTTTTTTTCAAAAAGTACTGTTTCATTTATCAAATACAGCCAAAGTAATCTATGTCTTTCAAGAGATAGGGTAGAAGGAGATAATGCATTTTTTCTTAATTTATTATAACCATAGGATAAAAATTTACGGAATGATTTACCATCAATTGGATCAGTAAACTTGTCGCCTTTTAATAACAGACTAAGTAAGGGTTGAAATATAAAACTAAATTTTATCAAAAAAGTTCTTGGAAATATTTTTAAAATTAACTTAATCAAAACTTATAATTATTTATAAACTCATTCTCTTCATTAGATTTGATTCCTAATGCTTCATATACATAAGAAAAGGTCGAAAGTAATTCAGGTTTACCATCAATAATTGCAATATTATGTTCAAAATGAGCACTAGGTTTATTATCTAATGTAGTAATAGTCCAACCATCTTTATGATGCTTAATTTTATGCGTTCCTTGATTTATCATAGGTTCAATTGCTACTACCATTCCTTCAACAAACTTTTTACCTTTACCTCTTTTTCCATAGTTTGGCATTTCAGGTTTCTCATGCATATTTTTACCTAGGCCATGCCCAACTAATTCCCTTACTACACCATAACCTCTATTCTCGCAATAATCTTGAATAGCATAGCCAACGTCACCAACTCTATTGCCAACTTTAAAACTTTTAATTCCTTGGTATAATGACTCTTTAGTTGTGTCTAAAAGATGATTAACATCATCAGTAATATTTCCTACTCCAAAAGTATATGCATGATCTCCATAAAACTCATTTTTTAAAACTCCACAATCAATAGATATAACATCTCCGTCTTCTATTGGAGTATTATTTGGAATTCCATGAACTACCTGTGAATTTGGGCTTATACAAAGAGTATTAGGAAAGTCATACATCCCTAAAAAACCTGGAATTGCTCCATTGTCTCTAATAAATTCTTCTGCAAGTTTATCTAAATGTAATGTTGTAACACCCTCTTTAATTTCTCCAGCAATCATTCCAAGTGTTTTAGAAACAAGTAAAGCACTTTCTCTAATTAATTCAATTTCCTCTCTGTTTTTAGTAATACTCATAATTATATAAGTGATTCTTGTGTCATTTCCTTAGGTTTTTTTATACCCATAAGTTTTAAAATAGTTGGAGCAATATCTCCCAAAATACCATTTTTTATATTTTTTAAATCTTTGTCTATAAGTATTACAGGTACTGGGTTAGTAGTATGAGCAGTATTTGGTGTACCATCGGTATTAATCATAGTCTCACAGTTGCCATGATCTGCAATTAATATGGTTGTATAATTATTTTTATTAGCGCAATTAATAACAGTTTCAACACATTTATCCACTGCTTCACATGCTTTAATAGCAGCTTTCATACTACCAGTATGGCCTACCATGTCTCCATTGGCAAAATTTAAACAAATAAAGTCCTGTTTTCCTAAGTCTATCTCTTTAACTAAATTATCGGTAATTTCATAAGCACTCATTTCGGGTTTAAGGTCATAAGTTGAAACTTTAGGAGATTTTTTTAATATTCTGGATTCACCTTTAAAACTTTTTTCTCTTCCACCTGAAAAGAAAAAAGTTACGTGTGGATATTTTTCAGTTTCAGAAATTCTTAATTGACTTTTATTATTTTTTTCTAATATTTCTCCAAGAGTATTATCTAGATTAGATTTATTGAAAATAACTTTAATGTTAGAAAAGGTATTGTCATAATTTGTCATTGTTACGTAATGAAGATTTAATTTCTTCATATCAAACTCTAAATTATCATTTTGTGATAGTACTTTTGTGAGTTCTCTTCCTCTATCTGTTCTAAAGTTAAAAAATATTACTACATCACCATTTTTAATTGTTGATAGTGGTTGATTGTTAGAGTCAATTTTAATTATAGGTTTTATAAACTCATCGGTACATCCGTTATCATAATTATTTTGAATACTACGAACTAAATTTGAACTTTTATCCCCTTTTGCATTTACCAATGCATCGTAAGCGATTTTTATTCTCTCCCATCTATTGTCTCTATCCATGGCAAAATACCTGCCTGTGATAGATGCTATTTGGGTAGGGCTATTTTTTATATAATCATTTAAATCTGAGATATATCCAGAGCCGGATTTTGGATCTACATCTCTTCCGTCAGTAAAACCATGTATATAAGATTCAATATTGTATTCTTTTGCGATGTCAATTAACCCTTTTAAATGATTAGTATGAGAGTGAACTCCTCCATCACTAATTAGTCCAAGAAAATGAATTTTTTTATTATTATTTTTTGCAAATTCAAATGTCTCTGCAATTACTTTTTCTTTTTTGAGCTTATTTTTTTCTATAGAAATATTAATTTTAGTAAGATCTTGATAGACTATTCTACCAGCACCTAAATTCATATGTCCAACTTCACTATTACCCATTTGACCCTCAGGAAGACCTACGTGTAAGCCATCCGTTCTTAGTGTGGAGTATGGATATTTTTTGTATAAACTATCAATGAAATTTGTATCAGCATTATCAATGGCTGAAACCTTTGGATCTGGAGAGTTGCCCCACCCATCCAATATCATTAAAATTACTTTTTTATTCATTTCGAAAATCTAAACAAATTTACTGAATTTTCATCAAATTTTTATACGAGCCTAGTACAGCCCAATAATATTTTTCTTATAAGTCCTTTAAATTAAAATTTATTTCAACTTCATATGGTTTTTTATTTTGTTCAAATACCCTAGCTGATTTATTGCCTTTTAAAATTATTTTCTCACCTAGCACAGATAAATAACTACCTTCTCTCAATCCAATTACAATTTGAGGGTTAAAAAAGTGAAACTCTTTAATTCTAGTTTCTCTAGTCTCACCCATATGTTTGCTACCGGTAACTACATCGATATAATGCGGGTTGATATTAAAAGGAATTATATTTAGTGCTTTAAAGCTTGTTGGGTGTATAATTGGCATGTCATTACTAGTTCCAATTGAAGGTCCACAAATATTAATTCCTGCACTAGTCCCTAAATATGGTTTTCCAGACTCAATAGCTTCTTTTAAATAATTTATTAGATCATTATCAATTAAATTTTTTAAAAGTAAAAAAGAATTACCACCACCAATAAATATTCCATCAGTATTTTTTATTGCTTTCTTTAAATCTTTGTACTCATGTATTCCATTAACCTCAATCCCTAATTTGATAAAAAAATCAGATGCTAATTTTGTGTATTTCTCATGAGTTAATCCGTTAGGTCTAGCATATGGAATGAAAATTATTTTTTTTGAATTGCTAAATAATACTTTAACTTCATCTTTAATATAATCTAAATAAGTACTTCCATGTATGGTTGAAGTACTAGCTAAAATCATTTTTTTCATAGAATAAATTTAAAAAAAAACCAACTTTTATAATCCAAATTAAACTTACTGATTATATTTGTAGAATGCTACTATATTTTTTTAATTTATTCATAAGCGGAGCTGAAATTGCGATAATATTATTTATTGCCGTAATTTTCTTTGGTGCTGATAAGATTCCTGATTTAGCAAGAAATCTAGGAAAAGGTCTTAATGAGATTAAGCATGCTACAAATGATATTAAAAGAGAAATTCGATCCTCGTCAGAATCTGTAAAAAATAATTCCATAGCTAAAGATGTGGATAATGAATTGTCTAAAGTAAAAAAAGATTTAGAAGAGTTTTCTGGATCAATAAAAAGAGATTTGTAATTTATTTTTTCTTTCTACTTATTGTTATGCCATCTCTTATTGGTAAAATCACGGAATCCATATCAGATCTACTATTTAATAATTTATTATATTTTACAATAGCTTTAGTGGATTTATCTTTTTGAGAAATTTCATTTAAAACTTTACCATCCCATAATACATTGTCTGAAAGTAATACTCCTCCTTTTTTTAATCTAACTATTAAAATATCTAAATATTTTGGATAGTTAATTTTATCTGCATCTAAAAAGATTAAATCAAAATCATGATCTAATTTGGGAATTATGTCTAATGCATTTCCTAAGTGTTGAGTAATGTTATTATTAAATGAAGATTTTTTAAAATATTTTCTTTGTAAATCATATAACTCTTCATTAATATCTACAGTGTGGATCTCTCCATTTTCATGTAAGCCCTCCGCTAAGCATAATGTTGAATAACCTGTAAATGTTCCAATTTCTAATATTTTTTTAGGATTAATTATTTTAGAAATTAAACTTAATAGTCTACCTTGATAAGTGCCGCTTATCATTCTTGGTTGAAGAACTTTTAGATTGGTTTCTCTATTTAAATTACTAAGTAGTTCAGGTTCTTTTTCAGAGTGGTTAATTAAGTATTCATCTAGTTTATCGTTATTAATGTATTTCATTAAATCAGTAACTTTAACTTTTCTACAAATAAATAAACATCCACGAAAGAATTATATAATGGAGTGGGCGCACATCGTATAACATTTGGGTCTCTCCAATCTGTTATCACTCCAAGATCCGTTAAACTTTCATGAAATTTTTTATTAGCATCAATTATCTCAATGGAAATTTGGCATCCTCTAGATACTGACTCTCTAGGTGTGATTATATTAATCTTTGTTGAATTAAGATTTTGTAAAAGGAATTCTAAATATCTGGTTAACAATGTAGATTTTTTACATAGTTTTTTCATGCCTACATCTTTAAATATTTCAAGAGAAGCTTTTATTGCAGCCATTGAAAGAATAGTTGGTGTACTAATCTGCCAGCCATCAGCTCCAGGAATAGTTTGAAATGGCTCTCTCATATTAAACCGATTATTTAGGTCATTACCCCACCATCCTCTAAATCTATTAATATCGTTGTTATATGCGTGCCTCTCATGAACAAAGCAACCAGATAAACTTCCTGGTCCAGAATTTAAGTATTTATAACTACACCAAATAGCAAAATCTGCCCCAACTTTATTTAGATTTAATTGAACATTTCCAGCAGCATGGGCGCAGTCAAAACCAACAATAGAATTGTATTTATGACCAATTTCTGTTATTTTTTTTAAATTAAAATATTCACCTGTGTAATAATTTACTCCTCCAATTAATACTAATGCAATTTCATTCTCATTTTCTAAAAAAATATTTTCTAATTCCTGGTATTTATTTTCTGAATTTTTTGTTTCCCATAGAATTATTCCATCATCTGAATTATGACCATGGTGAATTAATTGTGACTCAACAGCGTATATGTCTGAAGGAAAAGAATCGGCTTCTAAAATAATTTTAAACTTTGTGTCAGTAGGCTTATAAAACGACACCATCATCAAATGTAGATTAACTGTAAGGGTGTTCATTACAACGACCTCTAACGGCTTTGCACCCACTATATTTGCCATTTCATTGGTAAGATAGCTATGATATTCAAGCCATGGGTTTTTTGCATTACTCCATCCCTTAACACCTAAACTGGCCCAGTCCTTTAGTTCATTGTCTATGAAAGATTTTGTTGATTTTGGTTGAAGTCCTAAAGAATTTCCACAAAAGTATATTAGCTCATTATTATGAATATCTTTTGGAATGTGAAAAAGATTTCTGTATTCAGAAAGACTATCATCTTTATCAAGTTGTTTAGCAAAGTTTAGCGAGTTTTCAAGTTTAATCAAAATAGTATATTATTTGTTCAACAAAAATAACAATTATTAATAAGTAATATAATTTTATTGATTTTGATTAATAATTTCTGAAAACTTATATTTAAACCTCTTGAAACGAGGGTCTGAAACATTAATTATATAACTATTAAACTTGTTGTTCTTTTTAAAATCTTGGTGATATTTTTCAGCTTTCCAAAATTCAAGAAATGGATAAGACTCAGCAGCTACATTAACATTTAAAGATTGTGTAATTTCATTAATTTTTTTAGTAATTATATTTTTTTGATTTTCATTTTGATAAAAAATAATAGATCTGTATTGGGTTCCTTTATCAGGACCTTGGCCATTAATTTGTTCAATATTTTGTGTTCCAAAATAGACATCTACAAGTTGTGAAAAAGTTATTAATTTGGGATTGTAAATAACTTCAATGGTCTCTGCGTGCCCAGTTGTCTGAGTATTAACGATATCATATGTAGGGTTTGATGTAAATCCACCAGAGTAACCACTAATCACCTCATTTACCCCTATAATGCTTTCATATATTGCTTCTACACACCAAAAACATCCACTTGCAAAATAAGCCTTGTGAATATTATTTGTATTTACCTCAACTGGAGTTGAATTAATAATTAATTTTTGTTTTTCTGAAAACTTTTGAGCATTTGTACAATTAGTTATAAAAACTAAAACTGTAATTAATAAGGTTTTTTTCATTAGATAAATGTATAAAAAAAAAAAGCTTCTATTTGTATAGAAGCTTTTAATTATTGATATTAATTTTATTTATTAAATTTTAGCAAAAACTTTTTCCATTTTTACTTTTTGTTCATTAGCTAATTCTTCATCAACTAATATTCTACCACTATGTTCGTCAGTGATTATTTTTTTTCTTGAACCAATTTCCATAATTATCTGCGGAGGGATAATGAAATAAGATCCACCTGATGCTCCTCTTTCAACAGCAACTACAGCTAAGCCATTCTTTACATTATTTCTGATTCTACTGTAAGCTGATACCAATCTTTCTTCAATATCTTTCTTGCACTTTTCTGATTTTAAAAGTAATATTTCTTCCTCTTTCTTAGTCTCTTCGAGTATTGTATTTAACTCACTTTTTTTATGCTTCAAATGATTTTTTCTTTCAGAAAGTTTTAGTTTAGCTTCATCTATTACAACATTTTTATGTTCGATTTTTGCTAAAAACTCTTTAATATTTTTTTCTGCTAATTGAATTTCTAGATCTTGAAATTCAGTTTCTTTAGTTAATGAATTAAATTCACGATTGTTACGAACATTCTTTTGCTGTTCAGTATATTTTTTAATTAATGCTTTAGCTTCTTCCATCAGATTTTTTTTCATCTTGATCTGATCATTTAAAGTGTCTACAGAATCTGTAAGTTTTTCTAGTCTTGTAGTAAGTCCAGCAACTTCATCTTCCAAATCTTGTACTTCAAGTGGTAACTCACCTCTTACACTTCTAATAGTATCAACTCTAGAATCTATTAATTGCAAGTCGTATAAAGCTCTTAATTTATTCTCTACTGTGATTTCTTTCTTTTTTGCCATGGTTAACTATATTTTACTGGGTTACTATAAGTTTCTGATAAAACGATTGCAAAATTAGTAATTTTTTCGTTAAGATATGTATGTATTGCGTTTTTTGTGTATTGCTCACTTTCATAATGACCAATATCGGTCAGTAATATTTTTTTATTAGCTTTAAAAAAATCATGATATTTTAAATCAGATGTTATATACACATCTGCATTTGCAGAAATGGCATTATTTATTGCAAAACTTCCAGATCCTCCTAAAACGGCTATAGTTTTAATATTTCTCCCTGTTAATTCCGAATGTCTAATAAATTTGGTATTCATTTTATCTTTGATATAATTGATAAACTTCTTCTCACTCATACTTTTACTAAGCTTTCCAATCATGCCAAGACCAATATCTTTATTGATATTTTCAGTAGAAATAATTTCGTATGCATATTCATCATAAGGATGATTAATTTTTAAAGTTTGTAATATTTCCTGTTCTCTATGTGTAGGAAATGTAAAGGTCACTTTAACTTCTTCTATCTTAGTAGAATCACCTTTTTTTCCAATTATGGGATTGGAGTTGCTATTTCCTTTAAATGTACCAATTCCCTTTACTGTAAAACTGCACTCATCGTAATCTCCGATAGTACCTGCTCCAGATACATATAATTTATTTTTTAAATCTTCTAGATTCTTTTCAGGAACATATGTAGTTAGTTTTTTTATTGTTCCTTTTTTTGGAATAAGAATTTCAGTTTCCGTTAATTTCAGTTTATCACATATTATTTTATTCACACCAACAACTGAATTATCCATTGCAGTATGGACTGATATTATAGATATATTATTTTTAATACATTTATTTACAGTTCTTTCTACATAGCTTGAATTTTTTATCTTTTTTAAACCTTCAAAAATAATAGGATGAAAACTTACGATGACATTGCATTTTTTCTCAATAGCCTCGTTTACTACACATTCAATTGCATCTAGGCAAACCAGTACCCCTTTAACTTTATTTTGTTCATCTCCGATTATAAGACCAATATTATCATAATCCTCTGCATAACAAAATGGATACTTATCATCAAGTAATTTAATTATATCTTTTACAATCATTTTTTTTGTATTTATTTCAAAGATAAATAATTACTTTAGTTGTATGAAACTCTTAAGAAAGTTACTATTTTTTATTACTCCATTATATTACTTAGTTTCTGTATTAAGAAATGTTTTGTATGACCTGTCTATATGTAAATCAACCAAATTTGAAATCCCAATAATTGGTATAGGTAATTTAGCAGTTGGGGGTACAGGAAAATCTCCTATGGTGGAGTATCTGATTGATTTACTTTCGGATAAACACAGTATCGCTACTTTAAGCAGAGGTTATGGTAGAAAGACGAAATCGTTTTTACTTGCTAATGAAAAATCTACTCATTTAGATATTGGTGATGAGCCTTTACAATTTTATAATAAGTATAATAATATAGTTGTTTCTGTAGATTATAATCGTGTTAACGGAATTAATAAACTATTACAAATTGATAATCCTCCAAAAGTAATTTTGTTGGACGATAGCTTTCAGCACAGAAAATTAACATTGGGATTATCCATTTTGTTAACAGATTACAATAATTTATATTTTAATGATTATGTTTTACCATTTGGAGATTTAAGAGAACCCGCTTCATCTAGTAAAAGGGCGGATATAGTAATTGTTACCAAATGCCCAGAAAATTTAACTGAAATAACAAAATTTGAAATTAAAAATAAACTTAAACTTAAATTAAGTCAAAAATTATTCTTTAGCTCAATTGAGTATTCAAATTTTGTAATATTTAATACTCAAAAGATTGATTTTATAGATTTTATTAAACACAAATTTATGCTTATAACTGGGTTAGCAAACCCAGAACAAATTGTTACTTATCTTGTAAATAATAATTGTAATTTCGAACATAAGAAATTTAAAGATCATCATGACTATATCACAAATGATCTTGAAAAAATTGATCCTTTACTCAACATTCTTACAACTGAAAAAGATTACGCTAAATTGATAAAAATATTTCCAGAAAGAAATATTTATTATTTACCTATCTCAGTTAGTATAGATTCTGATAAATTATTCAATAAATTAATTCTTGATTACTGTCAGACTAATTAATGTGTTTTTGTGCTTTATAAGAAGATCTAACTAACGCACTACTTTCAACATGTCTAAAGCCTAAATCTAATCCAATTTTTTCGTATTCTAAAAATTCATCCGGAGTTACAAACCTTTTAACACTTAGGTGTTTTTTACTTGGTTGGAGATATTGACCTATTGTTACCACATCAACATTTGCATTTTTTAAATCATGTAAAGTTTCTATTACTTCTTGTTTTGTTTCTCCTAAACCAAGCATAATTCCAGATTTAGTTCTTCTTTGTCCTTGCTCTTTCATGTATTTAAGTACTTTCATACTTTTTTCATACTTTGCTTGAATTCTAACCTCTCTTGTTAATCTTTTTACAGTTTCAATATTGTGAGATATAACTTCAGGTTTTGCACTTACTAGCCTATCTATGTGCCTT
>Ga0209199_1004358_pt1:0-10000 | contig 13070 bp, 10 predicted proteins | sample COGITO_mtgs_1105_7_FD_184805 | JGI IMG/M metagenome (GOLD analysis project Ga0209199, IMG submission 184805) | Pelagic marine microbial communities from North Sea - COGITO_mtgs_110523 (SPAdes) (version 2) | ecosystem: Environmental > Aquatic > Marine > Epipelagic ...
GGAATAACTCCCTACTAAAGTATATAACGAAATAGTCTTTTCATGCAAAAAATTTAAAATTGCGGATGGAGAGACTTGAACTCTCACGAACATTTTCATTAGCTTCTAAGACTAACGTGTTATAATATTTAATCATAAACTAAAAATTTATTAAAATTTTATGGAAAAAACTTTTCATTATTTAATCATGTCTCAACGAGACTTATTTGAAAATGAGGTCATTGAAGAATTATTACGTGAACGTGCAAACTTTTATATTTCCAAAAATTTAGCAACAGATTTTTGGGTATTACCTACTCCAAATTTTATTAAAAATTTAAACTTAATAGAAAAAATTCAAAACAGTAATTTCTATAGTCAAAAAAAGACACAAATTATAGGTGCAGTTGGAAATAATAAAGATAATTATTCTTTTAATAACTTAGAATTTTATGGAGCGATTATAACAACAAATAAAAAATTTTTAGATTGGTTGCAGTTACGTTTAGGATATTTTGAAATTGTAGGAGAAAAACAACTACCACAATCTTCTAAATCAAATGGAATTCGTGGGAGTTTTAACGCTAATGATATAATTAAATTAAATGATTCTCCATTAAATTATCAAAAAAATTATTTACATCCTAAAATTTACATTAGACAGTATAAAAAAAGTTTAGAATTACTTTATCAAAATAAATTATAAAATTATTAAAGTTGAATAAATTAATAATTAAATTTAATTATTAATTTATTTAACTTTTAAATTATGAATTTGGAATACTTTTTTTAACTAAAAAGAATACATTATAAAGTGCCCAAGACGCTGCAATTAAGACAGGAGTAAAAATTAAAATTGTTCTTAACATAATTGATTAAACTAACTTAAAAATATTGTAACTGTTAATTACGGCATAAAAATATATATTATTAGTGTTATTATAGTATATATTTTTAATAATAAATTTTTTTTCATAAATAAAACTTAAATTGCAGTTCTAAATAATGTATGTTAGTTTAATATACAAGCGGATGTGGTGGAATGGTAGACACGTTAGTCTTAGAAGCTAATGAAAATGTTCGTGAGAGTTCAAGTCTCTCCATCCGCAATTTTAAATTTTTTGCATGAAAAGACTATTTCGTTATATACTTTAGTAGGGAGTTATTCCAATTAAATTACAAAATCAAGTAAAATATATGAAATATGCTATTGTGCAAACTTCTGGAAAACAATTTTTGTTAACGCCTGGTCAATGGTATGATATTGATTTTATTAAAAATGGAAATGTCGGAGATTATATTTATTTAAATAAAATATTATTTTTTAGAAATGAAGATAAAATCCAATTAGGTAAACCATTTTTACTAAATAGTAAAATCCCTGGCAAAATTATTCAACAAGTAAAAGGGAAAAAAGTTATGGTGTTAAAAACAAAACCAAAAAAACGTTATACACGTAAGCGTGGACATCGTACATCATTCACGCGTATTCAAATTGATAATATTTAATTTTATAAGGAGATTTTTATGGCTCATAAAATGGGAGCAGGAAGTACAAAAAACATTAGGGACTCAAAAGGTCAACGCCTAGGCGTAAAATGTTTTGGAGCTCAAAAGGTTAAAAGTGGATTTATTATTGTTAGACAACGCGGTACTAAATTTAAACCTGGTAAATTTGTTGGTTGTGGACGTGATCACACTTTATACGCTTTAAAGGACGGAATTGTTAATTTTACACGAACAGGGTATATTGACATTATTGAAGAAACAAGCTTAAGTTAATTAGAAAAAATTTCTAATTAACTTAAAATTTTAATTAATTTTCATCAGGATTTTTACGTTTTTTACGATTTCCGTATTTCATTGAAGGAGTTTTAATTTTTAACCAAAAAGCTACTGAATCAAAAAGCCATTCACAATTAGGAATATAGGAAAATTTACCTTTCATTGCATAATAATAAAGGTAACTATACAGTCCCATAAAGAATACAAATGTATTAAAAAAGAAAAATATAGCAATTGTTTTATCTTGGTTTAATAATATTCCTTGATCTACCATATATTTAACTACTGGTACTGCAACAGTTCGATTAAAAATTAAGTCCCAGTATGAAACAGTTAACCCTTGTACCATTAACAACGCGAAAATTAATAAAATATTATAACGCACTAATTTAGATAGTTTAAACAAGTTACGAATTAATCCAATTTCAATAACTAAATAAGACATGAAAAAAACTTTTTCAGGACTTGCCCAAATTTTTAAAATTGGATTTTGTAAAATTCCTTGAATAATAGGAAAAAACGGGGCTAATAAGTCCGGAAAATACCCTAACATAAAAACATTACTTAATACTGCAAAATGTAAATCTACCACCGCAAAAAAATAAATAAATGAAATTTGGATCATTTGATTTATATTTGGATATTTTTTATTAAATTTATCTAAATTTTTTAAAAAAGGTTTTAGGAAAGTTTTTATCTTTTTAAGACTTTTTCGCCAACTTGATAAATTTTTTGAATTTTTTTTAGCCATAAGATAATTTTTATTCTAGAAGGTATAACAAAACCATTGAAAGATTAATTAAGATTACTCTTCTCGATGTGTTTGTATAAATTAGATATCGTTTATAATTAAATTATAATGTAAAAATTTATAAATCAAGGTAAACAGAGACATTAATAAAAAAAATAAACATTAAAAATATCATGAAAAGTTTTATTTCTAATATAAAGAATGAATCTGAAAAATTAAATGGGCAAACAATAACAGATTTACAAATTGAAATTGAAAAACTTAAAAAACGCGGAAAAGAAGAATCGTTAGAAAAAGTTATTGTCCCATGGTTTGCGATGGTTCAAGAAATTTCCAAGCGTACTATAGGTTTAAAACATTTTGATACGCAACTAATGTCAGGTTTAGTACTTCATCAAGGAAAAATTGTTGAAATGAAAACAGGCGAAGGAAAAACGTTAGCCTCCACTTTACCCGTTTCATTAAATGCAATTACTGAAAAAGGAGTCCATGTTGTAACAGTTAATGATTATTTAGCGGAACGTGACCAAAAATGGATGGGAAAAATTTATAAGGAATTAAATTTAACAGTCGGATTAGTTAAAAGTGATAGTTCTAACCAAGAAAAACAAGCAAGTTATAATTCAGACATTACATATGTTACAAATTCTGAACTTGTTTTTGATTATTTAAGGGATAGTTCTGCATTTACAAAAAAAGATTTAGTACAAAGACCTTTTAATTATTGTGTAATTGACGAAATTGATTCAATCTTAATTGATGAAGCTCGTACTCCTTTAATTCTTTCAACAAATAATAATAATAACAATATTAACAAATTGTATTTAGCAAAAGCCCTAGCAGATGTCCTTGAAAAAGATTTACATTTTGAAGTTGATGAAAAACGACGTGATATTAATTTAACAGAAGAAGGATATAAAGAAACAAAAGAAAGACTTGGGAAAAAAACATTATATGATTATGATGATCCGTGGATTTTAGAAGTCTTAAATGCTTTAAAAGCTAAATATATCTTTAAATTAAATAAAGATTACATTGTTTTAAATAATAAAATTTGCATTGTCGATGAATTTACTGGACGTATTATGGAAGATCGTCGTTGGAGTTTAGGAATTCATGAAGCTGTTGAGGTTAAAGAAAAAGTTGAAATTGGGGGTGGAACAAAAACAAAAACTGCTATTACTTATCAAAACTTTTTTACCTTGTATCCAAAATTAGCTGGAATGACAGGAACAGCAAAAACAACAGAGAAAGAATTTCAAGATATTTATAATTTAGAAGTCGAAGTTATTCCAACAGCAAAACCTTTAAAACGTGAAGACTTGGGGGATTTAGTTTATCAAAATGAATTAGCTAAATGGAAAGCTGTTTTAAAACAATCAAAAGATTGTTATAAAAAAGGTCAACCTTTATTAATTGGTACAGCAAGTGTTGAAAAATCTGAATTTTTATCTGATTTATTTAAATTATCTGAAATTCCTCATGAAGTTTTAAATGCTAAACCAGAAAACGTAAAACGTGAAAGTGAAATTGTTGCACAAGCTGGTAAAAGATTTGCAGTAACAATTGCAACAAATATGGCGGGTCGTGGAACCGATATAATACTTGGGGGAAATCCAAATTATATGGTAAAACAGAAAATTATTGATTATTTGTTAAAGGAAACTTTATTAATTACGGATATTCAACAACTATATTCTAAAATTATGCAAGAATATAAAGAGACGAATAATTTAGAAAAATTAGAAAATGATATTTTAAACCTCCCCTATTCATTAGAATATTGTTTTCCATCGTTAAAAGAACTTTATGATTTTTTAATGATTGAAAGTGAAACTATTGCCATTCAAGAAAATCAAAAAGTTAAAGATTTAGGAGGTTTATTTGTTCTTGGAACAGAACGACATGAAACGCGACGAATAGATAATCAATTAAGAGGTCGTTCAGGACGTCAAGGTGATCCTGGTGTTTCACAATTTTTTGTAAGTTTAGAAGATGAATTAATTAAAGTTTTTGGTGGTGATAATATTAAACGTTGGGTTGAATATCTAGTACAAGACAAAGATGAACCATTAGAGTCAGGCTTATTAACAAAAAGTTTAGAAAATGCTCAACAAAAAGTTGAATTGTATAATTATGATTTACGTAAAAATGTCTTTCAGTATGATGATATTTTGAATACTCAAAGAAAAAGTTTATTTGGTGTACGCGGAGAAATGTTGTTGAAAAATATTTGTCAGCCCTTGATTTTGCACTATTCAGAATCATTTTTTGATCAACAAGTTTTAAAACAAAACAATGTACGTAATTTTTTACAATATTTGGAATCTTGGTTTGATTCATACTCAACATATTTTTATAAAAACAGTTTAACTTCAAAAAACTTTTATAAAGAAATTTGGATTAGTAATGATTTACGATTCACCAATTCTAATTTATATCAAAAAGGGGTATTAAAAAATACGCGTTTAACAACTTGGTTATCGATAATTGATTTATACTGGACAGAACATATTGAACGTATGAATTATATTCGAGAAACAATTAATTGGAGATCTTATGGGCAACAAAATCCTTTAATTGAATATAACATGGAAGCTTTTAAATCTTTTCGTTTAATGTTCGAACAAATTCGTTCTTCTATGTTATACTATTGTTTAAATAATCCTTTAATTTAAGAGAATTTTATTATGTCAAAAAATACGTTAAATGGTACTAGAAGAAAGGTTATCAAGACTTCTGGTTTTAGAGCAAGAATAGCTACAAAAAATGGTCGTAAAGTAATAAAGAATCGACGTCGTCGAGGACGTCATCAATTAAGCCCCGTTAAAAAGTCGAAATAAAAAACATTGTTTATGAAACTAGTAAAATTTCAAAAAACTGTTAAACTTTTTACAGATTTAAAATTTGCGCTTTTAGTTTTAGGAATAATTGCTTTTATAAGCTCCTTTGGTACAGTTATTGAACAGGATGAAACAATTGAATATTACCAACAAAACTATCCAGTTTTTAAACCTATTTACGGTTTTATTAATTGGCAAGTAATTTCTTTTTTTGGTCTTGACCATGTATACACTACTTGGTGGTTTTTATCCTTATTACTAATTTTAGGGATTTGTTTAGTAAGTTGTACATTTACTAGGCAAATTCCTTTATTAGAAAATTCTAAAGAATTTTTATTTAAGAAGCAAAAAAAATCATTTTTAATTTTACCTTTTGTCATTCAATTTAAGAATTTTTTATACTTAAAAGAAAATATTTTATTGAAATTACAGTCATTAAATTTTTATATATTTCAATATGGAAATTTAATTTATGGATATAAAGGTTTAATTGGACGAGTTAGTCCAATTCTTGTTCATATAAGTTTATTGATAATTTTAAGTGGATCTTCTTGGGGTGCTTTTAACAATTTTAAAGCTCAAGAGTTATTACCTACGGGAGAAGTTTTTCATATTCAAAATCCTATTAAAATTGGAAAATTAACCAATTTACCTTCAATGAATGTTAGGATTAACGATTTTTGGGTAGAATATGAAAATAATAAAATTCACCAATTTTATTCAAATTTATCTATTCTAAATTCAAATGGAACAGAAATAAAAACTCAGACCATTTCAGTAAATAATCCTTTACATTATAAAACCATCGATTTTTATCAAAGTGATTGGAATTTACTAGGTATACGAATTCAAAATCAAAAGACGTCACAAATATATGAGTTTCCTTTATTTCCTCTAAAGCAAAATACAAAATCATGGATTACTTGGATTCCAACAACCTCTACTCAAACCACAGCATTAATATTTGATCAAGTTCAGAAAACATTTACAGCATATGATGAAAATGGTAAATTTTTAAAAAATTATAATGTTGGAGAAATGTTTGATTCACAATACAAAATGTTAGAAGTAATTCCAGCTAGTGGTCTACAAATAAAATATGATCCTAGTATTGTGATTATTTATTTTGGTTTTGGGTTATTAATGTTAACGGCTTGTTTGAGTTATTTACCTTATACTCAATTTTGGTTATACAGTGATGAATTTGTGTCATGGATTGGAAGTTCTACAAATCGTGGAAAAATTCAATTAGAAATTGATTTTGAAAATCTTATTAGATCAATTGAAGAAAAAGTTTCTAGAAATATTTCACTTTTTGATATTTAAATTAGGAAAGTAGAGATTTTTTCGATATTATTATATTATAGGTATAAGGTCAAAATTTTTCCTATTTTCCTAATTGCCCTAGTAGCTCAGTGGTAGAGCGGTCGGCTGTTAACCGATAGGTCCTTGGTTCAAACCCAAGCTGGGGCGTTTTTAATTTTTTTCCTCTTCTTAATTTAACTTATAATATACAGTTATATAAAATTAAATTTTAGGAGAAGTTATGAGTCATACAGTGAAAATTTATGACACTTGTATTGGTTGTACACAATGTGTACGTGCATGTCCAACAGATGTTCTTGAAATGGTAGTATGGGAAGATTGTAGAGCAGGGCAAATCGCGTCGGCACCTCGTGTTGAAGATTGTGTTGGTTGTAAGCGATGTGAAAGTGCATGTCCAACAGATTTCTTAAGTGTTCGTGTTTACCTAGGTGGTGAAACTACTCGTAGTATGGGATTAGCATATTAACAAAAGTAATTTTATTATGAAGTTTTTATAGCTTCATAATAAAATTATTTTTTATAAAACCCATCCATAACTATGTAAACCTCTGCCTAAGAAATTAACTCCTAAATAACAAATCCAAATAACAAAAAAGCCACAAGTACCTAAAATTGCAGTTTGTTTTCCTTGCCATCCTTTTAATAAGCGTGAATGTAAATAAATTGCAAAAACTAACCATGTGATTAAAGCCCAAGTTTCTTTTGGGTCCCAACTCCAATATGATCCCCAAGCTTCATTCGCCCAAACTGCCCCAGAGATAATTCCAATTGTTAAAAAAGGAAACCCTAATCCGATTATTCTATAACTCCATGTATCAACTGTTTGTAATAATGCCGTTTTCGACTCACTTAATGTTAATGCTTCTGTAGACCCTTGAGATACATTTGAAGTAACTGAATTGGGCTTATTAAACGTAACAAAAGCTAAATATAAAATTGATAAAAGAGAACCCACAATTAATGTTGCATAACTAATCATCATCATTGTTACATGCATCATTAACCAATTTGATTGTAGTGACGGAACCAAGGGTAATGCTTTTTGCATATCCGTCGGTAATGTTAAACTTGAAAAACCGGCTAAAAAGAATAAAATTGGAGTGCCGATTGCACCTATTAAACGACTTTGAGTTTGTTGTTCAATAATTATTTGAATTGTTGAAATTCCCCAACATAGAAAAATTAAAGATTCATATAAATTACTTAGAGGAAAATATCCTTCACCTACCCAACGTAAAAATAAAGTTAACGCAAATATTATATTACTTACGATTACTAACACTTTACTTACTTTAAAACTTAAAAAATTTTTAGGAAGTGCTAAACTTATCCAGTAACCTATCATACCCAAAAGAAGAGAACCACAAGCCACAATTGGCATCTGATAATCGTATATTGTTAAAAACTTCATAAACAATTAAAAAAATAAGATTTTATTTTATTATAATTTTACAATTCATATTTAAAAAAATTAAAAAAAAATATTCAAATTCAATTAAGAAAATTGAATTTGAATATTATAAGAATTAACCAACAATAACTGGAGCAGTTACAGCTAAATCTAATGGGAAGTTATGTGCGTTACGCTCATGCATTACTTCCATACCTAAATTAGCACGGTTAACGATGTCAGCCCATGTGTTAATTACACGACCTTGGCTGTCTACAATAGATTGGTTGAAGTTGAAACCATTTAAGTTAAATGCCATAGTTGAAATACCTAAAGCAGTTAACCAGATTCCAATTACTGGCCAAGCAGCTAAGAAGAAGTGTAAAGAACGAGAGTTGTTGAAACTTGCATATTGGAAGATTAAACGTCCAAAGTAACCATGTGCAGCTACGATGTTGTAAGTTTCTTCTTCTTGTCCAAATTTGTAACCGTAGTTAGTAGATTCACCTTCAGCAGTTTCGCGGATTAAAGACGAAGTTACTAAAGAACCGTGCATAGCACTGAATAAAGATCCACCAAATACACCAGCTACACCAGCCATATGGAATGGGTGCATTAAGATGTTATGCTCAGCTTGGAATACTAACATAAAGTTGAATGTTCCAGAAATACCTAAAGGCATACCATCAGAAAAACTTCCTTGACCGATTGGGTAGATTAAGAATACAGCAGTTGCCGCAGCTACAGGTGCAGAGAATGCAACAAAAATCCATGGACGCATACCTAAACGGAATGATAATTCCCACTCACGACCTAAGTAACAAGCAACACCAGTTAAGAAGTGTAATACAACTAATTGGTAAGGACCACCATTGTATAACCACTCATCAACAGAAGCAGCTTCCCAGATTGGGTAGAAATGAACACCAATAGCGTTAGAACTTGGGATTACAGCACCAGTAATGATGTTGTTTCCGTACATTAAAGAACCAGCTACTGGTTCACGGATACCATCGATATCAACTGGCGGTGCAGCGATAAATGCGATGATAAAACAAGTTACAGCAGTTAAAAGTGTAGGAATCATAACTACACCAAACCAACCGATGTATAAACGGTTTTCTAAACTTGTGATCCAAGAACAAAAACGTTCCCAGATATTTAAGCTTTCATATCTTTCTAAAGTTGCTGTCATAGTCGTCTCCTCTTCCAATTAACATAGTATGTGTATTAAATAAGAAAATCCCAACTTCGAGAATAAAAAAATTATAAATTTAAAAAGAATTCCGGCGTCGTGCTATCTTCCCAGGCCGTGACCAGCCAAGTATTGTCGCCGCTATAACGTTTCACAATCATGTTCGGGATGGAAATGAAGTGGTACCATTATGCTATTAACACCGAAATTAAAAGTTTTATTAACTAAAATTGCTTAAGAATATGGTAATTAGTACATCTAGGCTGAATACATTGCTGTACTTACACCGGATGCCTATCAAGCAGCTAATCTTGCTGCAACCTAGGAGTACTCATCTTGAGGACGGCTTCCCACTTAGATGCCTTCAGCGGTTATCCTAACTATGCGTAGCTACTCAGCATTTACCGATGGCACGATAACTGATACACCAGAGGCATATTCTTCTCGGTCCTCTCGTACTAGAGAAGAGTCACTCTCAATACTCCAACGCCCATGCCGGATATGGACCGAACTGTCTCGCGACGTTCTGAACCCAGCTCGCGTACCGCTTTAATGGGCGAACAGCCCAACCCTTGGGACGTACTACCGCCCCAGGATGCGATGAGCCGACATCGAGGTGCCAAACCTCCCCGTCGATAAGAACTCTTGGGGGAGATCAGCCTGTTATCCCTAGAGTAACTTTTATCCGTTGAGTGACGGCCTTTCCACACAGCACCGTCAGATCACTATGA
>Ga0209199_1004361_pt1 | contig 13066 bp, 11 predicted proteins | sample COGITO_mtgs_1105_7_FD_184805 | JGI IMG/M metagenome (GOLD analysis project Ga0209199, IMG submission 184805) | Pelagic marine microbial communities from North Sea - COGITO_mtgs_110523 (SPAdes) (version 2) | ecosystem: Environmental > Aquatic > Marine > Epipelagic ...
AATTAGAAATAAGCTAATAGCTAGAATGTTTGCTGTGATTAAAAGAAATTCACCTTACGTTGATTTTATGAAATATGCAGCGTAAAATTAATTGAAATTTTATTTGTTTAAGTCATAGAATACGCAGTGGGGTAAACTAGCTGAAAACAACTTTTACATGACCCCAACCATGACCTACCAATCTATGACGCCACTAAGTACAACTTAGCGGGAGCGGAAACTAGCGGCATCAGGAGATTTTTTGCGCAGCAGCGCGTTAGTGGGGTGTGCAACGGTTACGATCGTTTGCAATAGTTTAAGGAAGTTGTGATATACCTGAATACGTGAAAATTATCTTATAATGTTTATTAGACGTTCCTCTAAATTTTAAAGCAATTTCTGAATTATAATTACTTGAATTACTAAAAATTCCATCACCAATAAAAACTGGAGAAGGGTAGTCATAGAGATTATTAGCGTTTTGATTACCAATAGGAGTTACTATAAATGCATTATTATGAGATCCTTGAGAAATCCTATAAGTACAACTTCTAAATTCATTGCTATTCTCGTTCTGATAAACTAAAACAGATAAAATTCCTTCAGATGGTACAGATGTTTTTATTAGCTTCACCAATTGTTCACCACCAGTAGCTTGGATTTTTATTGAGCCAGTAACTTCCTGTTTTCCATTATTTATAGTTGGGATTAAGTATTCATTATTTGCTTCTTTATATTCATACCCTCCATAAGAAACTCCATTAATAGAATACTTAAAAACTCCATCTTCTTTTCGATGAAAAGCATCAGTTGTTGGGTTTATATTCCAATTTTCTAATACCAGATTATTGGGTAAACAGTAATTAGATTTAAATGTTTTTTCAGGTAGAATGTTAAAAATATTTTGAACATCATAATCTCCAACAAAAACATCAACCGTATTATTATCTGGAGTATTCTGTCTTTGAATTTTAAAATTAGTAAACCTGCAATTTACCATTTGATTCGCTCCTGTACCTCCTGTACTATTTAATAAGCTAATCGTATTTTTATTTTGAATTTCAATACTTGGATCTCCATTAGTACCTTTTCCATTAACTAATAAATATGAAATATTATTGAAATATGTATTTGGCGTATTTGCTAATATGGCAATACCATCGCTTGTTTCAATATGTACATTTTCAACTTTAATAGGACCATCTTTTACTACCGTCATGTCAGGAATACCATTATGATGAATACCTTGAAAAATAAAAGGCATTCTAAATGAGGTTGGAGCAATAGTTCTTGTCGGCGCTCTAAGAATACCATTTGAAAAAGATATCCCAACAGATGCAACTGAATGTAAAACATAATCAATATAAGGTTCAGCTATAATATTCTCAATCCTAGAAGCATCTCCTTCAACGATATAAATACATCTGTTTACTACTTTAAATTTTAGGTCTGAAAGATGAATTCCGTCTGAATAACCTCCGAAATATAATCCATAGTGAAAATTAAAAAAAGTACAGTCTTTAATTCTAGATCTAGTAAACCATTTACCACCTTCTCTGGAGCCTCCTTTTATTGCATAAGTTGGTTTGTTAATGTCTCTGGATAAATAAGTAACGAAATTGATGTTTTTGACTTGTGTGTTTGCAGAAGTAATCAATTCTTTATTTTTATTAACTCCAAAGTGAAGCAAAATTTCATCTAAATCATTCGGGTCATTTATTAACTCTAGTGTTGATCCTTTAAAAACACCTCCAGTTACATCATTTAAAACTCCTTCTATTATTAATGGTTTATTCCCATTATTAATGTATAGTCTTTTGGTTTTATAATGACCTGAAGGTATTTTTAGAGGAACACTAAATTTAAATGCTAAATTGATACTTTTTTGTAAATAATCTGTATTGTCCTTTATTTTGTCTCCTTTTGCTCCAAACCATTGAGGATAAATATACTCTAAAATAGGTTTTCCTTCAATTTGATCGCTATTATCTATTTCAAATATTTGATATAATCCAGCATCAATATTCCCGTTAATATCTAACTGTATGCCATTATTAATTATTAATTTATTTCCTTCAAAAAATCTTAATGTTTTATTTGAAGGAACTATTTTGTTGTTTTGAGTTATGTTAATGTTTGTTTTAAAAGTTATTGTATTAATATCTGGGTCATCAATTGCATCATAAAAATCAATTTCCGTATCACCTGTTGTCAAAAATATTTCTCCTCCTTGAGCAAAAGAGGCTTGAATAAATAATAGCATGAATATTTTAATTAGTCTCATATTTTTTGTTTTAATTATTACTAACTACTATATACAAACCACGAGTAGTTTATATTTCGCTTATATCTTGTTTAAAGTGGTTGAATACATCCAAATACAGCGTGTATTATGCCACTCTAGTTACCCAAGTATTCTATAATTCTAGTAAAATAATATTTCAACTTCGGTTAAGCTGCTTACAAAGATTTAGACTCGGAATCTTCATCATTCAAACGTATAACATATTTTTTAAATCTCCAAAAAAAGACACATAAAATATAATCGTAAACATTTGACAATGTATTACTTGCGTTTTAAAACAAATAAATAATGGGTGAAAGGTAATGAATGTAATAAAGGGGTTTTACCTATCTAAAGAGCGTTTTGATGGCGCTTTTATTCAATAATCAAACTTTCTAATTTTATTGTGTCAGAACTTATATGACTAAAAATTCCTTTTAAACTATTTTCGTTTTCTAAAGCTAATGAAAATTCATTGCAAATGGTATTACAATCAATGTTGATTTCGTTCAAAATAGTAAAACCTTCAGTTATATTACCATAAGCAAAATTAGGTGGGTTGAATGAGGCTGTCTTTAAATCCAGTTCAAAAGATGTTCCGTTTTCTACTTGCACTTTAGAAATAATATCAGTTAGTACATACTTTATAGAAGAGCCATCTATAAGTGGATTGCTTATTGTTTCCTTTCTAGCATTTATTTCATAAATATATCCTAGGTCGTAATTAAGTCCTTCTATTTCGTTGTACAATAATATCCAACTATCAGAGCCAATGCTATTATTCTCTTGTATTTGTAAAGTGAGAATTTTATCAACACCTATCGCTGTTTGCTTATAATGATTTATTTTTAAAGTTACATCAACACTATTATTATCATTATCGCTAGTACATGATGAGAGTAAAATAATTACAATTATTAAAATGATATTTTTCATAATTTATATTTTTTTAATTTGACCAAACAATTCCGTTGCCCTGTCCGTCAAGGAAATTCGCAACACCAGGTTGTCTTATTAATTGATTTGCTATATGACTGTATTTTAAAAGTTGGACAGAACTGTTTCTTGCGTGTCCCATAGACACATAAATTTCATTTCCTGCAGAGCCTATATCAATAAACTCATTCCATGTACTGGAATATACTGGTCTATCTATATTAGAGAAAGCACCATTATCACTATACAATCTAATATTAGTTTTACTTAATACCCATGGACGTCCATTAGAATCAACTGTAAGTCTTGTTCCATAAACCCTTGATATCAATGTCCAATTACTTCCATTTTTTTTGTAGAGATTAAAGGTGTTAGTGCTACGCTTTTTTTGGGAAATACAATAAATATTACCACCTCCCTCAGAAATATCAACAGTGGTATATCCTCTTAGACTACTTGTATTATAACCAGATAGGTTAGTTATAATCTCCCCATTGCTAGTTATGTCTATTGAACTAATTGGGTAACTCGATGAATAGCTTCTGTATAGTATTTCGTTTTTGTAAATTGCTTTAGATTTTCTATTCTTTTTAATGTAAACATTATCTCCGTTAATATTTGCTCCTACATCTAAGATGTTATCATAAGCTCCGCCCTTTTTTCGTATCATATTTGGCCCTGGGTACATATCTCTTAAAGCATTTATATCTGTTGCTGATAAAGCTATTCTTTGCGTAGCATAAGTAGAACCATCTGTCCTTGTTATTGTTGGGCTGCCATTTGAAGAAAATGCCCAAGGACTATACATCATTATTGAACCAAAATCAAAATTAGCATAGTTATGAGCTAATTCGGTGTCAAAATTATGTGACCTTCCTGACTGGACATTACCCCAATTTATAATTACATGATTATTTCTGTCAGGTCTGCTTTGTTCATGGAAAACACCTAAAGCATGACATATCTCGTGCACAATAGAACCTGTCCCACAACCAGTAGCAAGTCTAATCAACTGTCTACCACCAGTCATTCCTATGTATGATGAACATCCATCAGACTCAACAAAATCTACATAATTACCAGAGGCATTTTCTACAAATTCAATGTTAGTATTTGCCCTAATGTGATTGATTGCCCATAAAATATCATTACGTCTAGAACTTAAAGAAATTCTAAAATTAACGGTACTATTAGTCCATCTATTTGATGAAACGTCAGGTGCTGATTTAATTTTTTGAGATTTACTCTCCAAATTTATGATGGAATCTTTTTGTTCTTTTTCTAGAAAACCGATAATATCGTTTGACAATAAAATATCACCTTGAAAAACCTTGAATGTGTCAATTTCTGTATAGTAAAGTTCTTTATCGTTTTTCATTACAAAAGATGAAACTTCTTCATTTCGATTAGGAAATGCAATTTCTTGTTCAAAGTTTTTTTGATTCTGTTCATTCAAATTAGAGTTTTCAATATCATTACTACACGAAACTATGAATGTAGAAATAATGAGTGTTAAAAGTACTTTTTTCATTTTTTATGAATTATGCCTACTTCTTTTTTTAGTCCTTTTCGGCTTGTTCAGACCGTTTTGAGTTTTAATTGCCCATAACGCTGCGCTATACGCAGTGACGTTCTGGGTTTTTAATTGATGCATCTATGATGCGATTAATTTAAAAGACAAAGAGAACGTTATCAAATTGCGGTATAGCGATTTGATATGCACTGTTTTGTTCGATACCACCTGAAGGTGATTGATAGCTATTTTCCTAATTCCTACGCCCACCGTAATTTGGGACTGTGCATCATCTACTATATATAAACCACGAGTAGTTTATATTTCGCTTATATTTTGTTTAAAGTGGTTCAATACATCCCAAATCGGCGTGTATTGCACCACTCTAGTTACCCAAGTGTTCTATAATTCTAGTAAAATAATATCTCAACTTCGGTTAAGCTGCTTACAAAGATTTAGACTCGGGATCTTCATCATTCAAACGTATAACATATTTTTTAAATCTCCAAAAAAAGACACCTAAAATATAATCGTAAACATTTGACAATGTATTACTTGCGTTTTAAAACAAATAAATAATGGGTGAAGGGTAATGAATAAAATAAAGGGGGTTTACCTATCTAAAGGGCGTTTTGATGGCAAAATAAAAGCTTATCCAATCGGATAAGCTTTTATCATATACTGTATGTAATTCTTTTAGTTCACAGGGAAACCACGGTCGCGCATCAAGGCTTCTTTTTTAGCATCACGGCCTCTAAACAGTCTGTAAGCTTCTGCGGGATCCATAGAGTTTCTTGGTTCAAATAAATACTTCACCAAACGTTGAGCAACCTCTTTGTCATAAAACCCGCCTGGGGCTTCTTGAAATGCTTCTGCAGCATCGGCTGTGAGTACATCCGCCCACATATAGCCATAGTAAGCAGTGGCATAGCCTTCCCCAGAAAACACATGTCCAAAGTGTGGTGTGCGGTGTCGCATTGGAAGTTCTGTGGGCATTTTTAGGTCTGCTAAGGTTTGTCTTTCAAACGCATCAATATCAATGTTTTCGGGATCTGCAAGGTGAAGTTTCATGTCCATCAATGCAGAAGCTAAATATTCAGTCGTTCCAAACCCTTGGTTAAAGGTAGCCGCTTTTTTAATTTTTGCCACCAATTCTTGTGGAATCACAGCACCTGTTTTGTAATGCACTAAAAACTTGTTGATCACTTCGTCCGTGGACAACCAACGTTCTAACAATTGAGATTGAAATTCTGTATAATCTCTCACACCACCGTTCAAAGTGGGGTATTTTACATTGGATGAAAAGAAGTGCAAGGCATGTCCAAACTCATGAAAAAAGGTAGTGGCATCGTCCCAAGACACTAACAAGGCTTCGCCTTCAGCGGGTTTCACAAAGTTTGAGTTGTTAGAAGCCAACACTGTTTTTTTACCATCAAAAGTTGTATGACTTCGGTAGGTGGTTGCCCACGCTCCAGAACGTTTTCCTTGACGTGCATACGGATCTAAATACCAAAGTCCAATGTGGGCTCCAGAATCTTTATCCGTCACTTCCCAAACATTTACATCCTCTTGAAAAACAGGGACACTGCCTTCAGGCACTGGCGTAAACTCATAATTAAACAAACGTCCTGCAACGTAAAACATCGCATCTCTCAATTTGTCAAGTTGAAGGTATTGTTTTACTTCATCACTGTTTAAATCGTATTTGGCAACCCGTACTTTTTCAGCATAGAAACGGTAATCCCAAGGTTCAATCGTAATCTTTTCGCCACTCGTATTTGCCACAGCTTGCATGTCCGCCACCTCTTCATGAACACGTGCTATGGATGCAGGCCAGACGGATTCCATCAAAGCCAATGCATTTTCTGGTGTTTTTGCCATGCGATCTTGTAAACGCCATTCGGCATAATTTTTATGACCTAATAACTCAACGCGTTCCCGACGTAATTTTAATATCTGTGCAATGATGTTATTGTTGTCGTATTCATCTCCATTATCACCACGCGCATAATAATTGGTCCACACTTGTTTTCTTAAATCTCTGTTTGTAGAATAGGTGAGAAATGGATCCATTGACGAGCGCGAATTTGTAATGGCATAACTGCCTTCCATTTCTTTTTCGGTAGCGATGGCGGCGGCAGATTTAATAAACCCTTCAGAAAGTCCATCCAACTGATTGGCATTTAAATAGGTCACATAATTTTCTTCATCGTGAAGCACATTGTCTGAGAATGTGTTATAGAGGGTTGATAATTCTTTGTTGATTGCCGCATAACGTGCTTTTTTTTCTGCACCTAATTCTGCACCACGCATGGCAAAACCGTTATACGTAAGTTCAACAACACGTTGTTGGTCGGCATCCAAAGGGGTGACTAAAGATGCTTTGTACACTGTTTTAATTCGCTCAAAAAGGGCTTTGTTTTGATTGATTTTAGATGAAAATTCGGACAATTTGGGCGCCAGTGTTGCTTGTACTGCTCTAAATTCAGGCGAAGACATATTGGCACTCATAATTCCATAATATGAAAATACACGGTCTAATTCTGCTCCCGAGCGTTCCATGGCTGCGATGGTATTTTCAAAGCTAGCTGCTTCTGTTGAATTTGCAATGGCTTCGATCTCAGAAAGATTGAGTTCCATGCCTGTTTCAACGGCTTCTTGAATGTTATTCACATTCATTGTATCAAAGGCAGGAACGCCGCCATAGGGGCCTTTCCACTCTTGTAATAATACATTTTCAGGCTGTGTTTTCATGTCTTTTTTACAACTTACAATCAGGGTTAGAAGACTCAAACAAAATACTTTGAGGTAAGATTTTGGTACAGTAATTTTCATATGGTTAATTTTATTGATTATTAATGGTTACATCCTTTTAGTTAGTCCCCTGCATGTGAACTTTTAGTTCTGGATGGTTGATGGTATTTTTATTTTTTAAACTATCCCGACAATTTACTTAAAATTATTTTAAGATTTCAATTTTTCGGATGAATACATTTTGAAGTGGCCAATTGGACGCATCGGTAGGGACAGCTGCAATTTTATCTACTACGTCCATGCCGCGGGTTACTTTTCCGAAAATGGTATAATCGCCGTCCAAATGATGGGCACCGCCTTGTTGCTGTACAATAAAAAACTCAAAAGGGGAGGCCTTTTTGTAAGGGTTTTCCACGTTTTTACTCGGCATACTGAGCATGCCACGGTCGTGTTTAAAACCTTTGTCGTAATCATTTGGAAGTAAGTATTTCCCGATGTTTCGTCGTTTTATAGCGGTTTCTCGATCATCGCTGTTGCCCCCTTGAATCACAAAATTTTGAATAACTCTGTAAAACTGGGTATTGTTGAAATACTGTTTTTTTATAAGGTAAATAAAATTGGATCGGTGGAACTTAATGGTTTCAAACAATTTGATATCAATGGTTCCAAAATCGGTGGTAATTCTTACTCTATCTTCTTTATGCTTTTGGTCATAGTCCAATAAAAATTCCATGACATTGGAGTCGTTTAGTAGAAGTTTTGACTCTTTTTTCTGAGGAATTGATTCTTTTGTGATAGAAGTCCGATCGCTTTTTTTGAATTCGATTGTTTTTGTTTTCTTACCTTCACAACTCAACAAAACACAACTTAAAAATAAAAGTATAAATAGTCGCATAGATCGTATTGGTTTATAAAATTGTAAGATATGAGATTTAAGGCATTTGAAAAAACGATTCCAGAAATAAATAAACTTTGTTTACCAGGGATAGAGACGCAGTTAAAAATGGCACCTTCGTTTCGAAAACAATTAATGGAACGGTATAAAGAAGAACAAAAAACTGCAAAACTTGCGGCTGTTTTGGCTTTGTTTTATCCTAGCATTGAAGGTGATACGCTTTTGGTTTTAATATTACGTAAATCATATAAAGGGGTGCATTCTGCCCAAATTGGGTTTCCTGGAGGAAAACCTGAACCGGAAGATGATGGGATGGAAGCAACCGCTTTGCGAGAGACTTGGGAAGAGATTGGGGTTTCTTCAGATAAAATAGCTGTGCTGAGAGAGCTAACACCCATCTATATACCGCCCAGTAATTTTTTGGTATCTCCTTTTTTAGGAATTGCTCGTGAGCCGCTTGCGTTCACACTTCAATCATCTGAAGTGGATGCGGTTCTAGAAGTGTCTTTATTAGATTTTATAAATGACAAATCAGAGGTTTTATCAGAAGTACTAGCTGCTGATGGTACTGCCTACGAAGTGCCGGCTTTTAAACTCAACGGACGTATTGTTTGGGGAGCGACCGCCATGATGTTGATAGAAATTAAATCAATGTTAAATCAAATTTTAAAAAAATAGCTTACGTTTGCAGAATAACTTTTTTTAAAATCTTAATGGGTCTTTTCAAGAAAAATATATTCGGTCAATTTTTGTTTCTCAAAAAATGGGTCATTCGAATTGCAGGAGTATTAAGTCACCGACGATACAGAGGATTCAACGAACTTCAGATAGAAGGTTCCGATATTTTACGAAATTTACCTCATAATAACGTTTTGTTTATTTCTAACCATCAAACGTATTTTGCGGATGTAATGGCGATGTTTCATGTATTTAATGCAGCACTAAGTGGACGTGATGACAATATTAAAAATGTTGGTTATTTATGGAATCCGAAATTGAATGTTTATTTTGTGGCTGCTAAAGAAACTATGAAATCAGGCTTGCTTCCAAAAATATTTGCTTACGCGGGGTCTATTAGTATCGAAAGAACGTGGCGTGCTTCCGGCGAAAATGTGAATCGTCAAGTTAAAATGAGCGATATTTCAAACATTAATAAAGCACTAAATGATGGCTGGGTGATTACATTTCCTCAGGGAACGACGACTCCTTTTAAGCCCATCCGAAAAGGAACGGCACATATTATCAAGCATTACCAACCTATAGTTGTTCCGATTGTGATCGATGGTTTTAGACGGTCATTTGATAAAAAAGGCATTCGTGTAAAGAAAAAAAATATTCTTCAGACAATGGAAATTAAGGCTCCTTTAGAGATTGATTATGAAAAGGAGTCGATTGATCAAATCGTAGAAAAAATTGAGTATGCGATTGAACAACATCCATCATTTATGAAAGTGATTTCACAAGAAGAATTATTGGAAAAGGAATCTCTAAACGATAAACGAAAATGGTAGTTTATTCTGCGGTAATCAACTCTTTTAGATCTTTATAATTAGATTTTAAACGTTTCAACAACAGTCCATAAATCAAATAGTAGAATCCTAACAAAAATGCTGTAACAACTGCCATTGCAATTAAACTTAATCCAATAACAATCAGATAAAATACAGTAATATTCCCTTCGCCTTCTGAATCAATTCTTGAGAGTAGTGTTTGAACTTCTGGATTTTTTGTCAACTCAATACAAACGCCAACAATAATAGAAATACACATAAAAGCAAGATTGAAAATAACATAGTATTTTACAGTTTTGCGTGTTTTTAAAATCCGTTCCATCAACATTTTTGTATTTTCTATAGCCGATATATTTTTGTAGTTTTTATAAAACATATAAAAGAAATAGCCTAAAATAATATAGCCTAAAACTGTAAGAGGGTATAGGATGTATTCTACATTATAACTTTTTATTTTTTCTAAATCTTCGGCACCGTTTAAGGCTAAAGAAATAAGAACCCAAAATGCAAATTCTAACAGACTGATGATAAAAATCCATTTCACAATGGATGAAGAACGTTTATAAATTAATTTATAAATGTCCTCTTTGTTTAACTCTGGATAGTTTTTAGAAGACGCCTCCCAGTCTTTTTTTAATAGCTCTAATTCATCCATATTTAAGAATTTAACTTGGTTTTTAGTTTTGTTTTAATACGGTTCATTCGAACACGCGCATTGACTTCGCTAATCCCTAGTGTTTCACTAATTTCTCTATAATTTTTATTTTCTAAATACAAGAAAACAATTCCTTTTTCGATGTCGTTTAACTTATGCACGGCGGCATAAATTAGTTTCATTTGCTCATCCTTAGTGTCATCATATTCCTCATAAGAAAGCTTATAAGCTATCGATTCAATGCTGTGACTTTCTACCCTTCGCAAGGATTTTCGGTAGAGGGTGATAGAGGTATTCAAACCCACTCTGTACATCCAAGTACTAAATTTTGAGTCGCCTCTAAATTTCGGATAGGCCTTCCATAACTGAATTGTAATTTCCTGAAACAAATCTTTATGCGCATCAGAATCATTCGTATAAAGCCTGCAAATTTTATGCACGATGTTCTGGTGCTTTTGCAAAAGTTTTATAAAATTATGTTCTGATGATTTCAAATTGGTTAATTAGTTGTAATGTTAGTCTGTCTATTTAATAAAATGTTACTCAAATTTATAAAAAATCACAATGCTTGTTCTAGAAGTTCTCCGGCTTTAACACCAAAAGCGAGTTGATTTTGTCGCGGCGGGTACAAACAAGTAGTAAATTCCGAATAGGCACAAGGTGGGTTAAATAGATAATTAAAATCTAATGTAATGGCACCATTTGTTTCTGGAAGCTCAAGATACATATACCGTCCTCCTCCATAAGTGGTTTCTCCAGAGGTTAAATCTCCAACCATTACAAATCCTTCACTGCCCACGTCTAAACTGTATGGGACTCCTTTATAACTAAAACGCACTTGCCCAATAAAATCGGTGACGTCTGGTACACCCAGTTTGGATGCTACAGACTCTAGATGCATAGTTTCAAAATACTTAAAGTCTGCTTCGATAATAAATTCACTATTAATGTCATAACTTTTAAACCCTTTGAAAGCTTGAATTGCAAGGTTTTTTAAATCCCACACTCTTAGGTACAAGACTCCAGAACGCGTAATCACTTGCCATTTTAGCTGTTTGTGAAAAAGCTGGACTGAGTTTCCATAGGCATCAATTCCTAGATTTAAAGTGTCTATTTCTTCACCACCTTCAGTTGTGACTTTGATGCCTTTTGTGGCGTAAAAAGCAAGTCCATCTTTTGATAGATCGATGCTTCCAATGGTTGTCGCTAAATTTTCAATATTTAAAACAAATTTATTTGAAGCGTCTTTTCCAAATGTATTCGTGGTGGAATCTAACTTAAATAAACCTGTCAGTTCTAAATATTTGACTCGATTTTCAGCGCGAATTTCTCTATTTATGTTAAGAGTATTCACATACGCTACGTCCATAAGGTTCTTTTTGTTTGCCTCTTTGCAATTAAAAAGTAAGCTTATAAAACATCCGATTATAAAATATCCTCTCATCCTAATTATTTTTTAGAAATAGAACTAGTACTAGAAGCCTTTGGGGGCATTGGCCCCCGAAGGTGAATGATCAATCCGTCTAAGAAATTTCTTAAAAATTGATCGCCACACTCCATGTATTTGGGGTGGGTTTCATTTCTGAAAATTGCATTCAGTTCACTTTTGGTTATTTTAAAATCTTTTAAACTGCAAATTTTTACAATATCGTCATCTCTTAATTTATGAGCGACTCTAAGTTTTTTGAAAATATCGTTGTTGTTTAATCCCATGCTTCAAAGGTAGTATTTTTATGACTTAATCATTTATTCTATTGTCATCAAAAGCAGAGGGTAATATTTTAGGGATAAATTTCACAAAAAGAGGTAATAAAATAGCACCGCCAGGTAACAAGAAAATTGCTAAACTTGGAATCGATTTTAAGACATCTAACAACTGTTCTTGCATTTGTTTTTGTTCGCTATCATTCAGCTCTCTATGAGCTGATTGGGATAATAATTTAACCAAGTCTTTGCTCTCTTTTAATTCCTGAAATAGGCGTTTACTATTTCTCGAAATTAGTTTACGGACCATCAAGCTGGTGTTGTCATAAAAACTTTGAACACTGCTTTTGGAGTTTAAAAGTTCCATTCTACTTTTATGCGTTGTATAAAATATTTGTATTGAAGTTATAGATTCAGCAATTTTTGACTTTGAAATATTAAGATCTGATCCTAATATATTCAAAAACCTTTGCTCTGTTGCTTCAATTTTCAGATCACCCCAAGTTGACATACATACCAAATCTAAATAATAAAAGGATTCTAATTCTGACGGAGCAGTATCAATGACCGTTTTGTAATTATGAGTAGCGTCGTCCGTAAATCGAAATGAAGACTCTAAAAGTTTGATCAAACTATCATCATAAGATGTTTTTAGAGATTTAGAATTTAAAGCACTTAACACTAAAGTTCTAATGGAATTTTCAAACTGTTTTAAATAAAGGATTGTATTTTTTTCGCCTTTTAAATATTCTCGGTATGCCATTACATCCATAAATAGGAGGGCATTTGTCACAAGAAAGCTAAAATTTTTAGTCAGAATATTATTATCAATATG
>Ga0209199_1004363_pt1 | contig 13061 bp, 11 predicted proteins | sample COGITO_mtgs_1105_7_FD_184805 | JGI IMG/M metagenome (GOLD analysis project Ga0209199, IMG submission 184805) | Pelagic marine microbial communities from North Sea - COGITO_mtgs_110523 (SPAdes) (version 2) | ecosystem: Environmental > Aquatic > Marine > Epipelagic ...
GGAAGTTATACAGTCACCTATTACACGAGTTTTGTGGATGCCGATGCAGGAACCGGTAATTTGTCGAGTCCATATACTAATAATTCTTCACCAGAACCTATTTATGTTCGTGTGGAAGCAAATGGAGGGGCAGGCTGTTATATTGTAGATCCAAACCCAGTATTCAATTTGGTAGTGAACCACAAAGCGACCGCTTCTGCGCTTACCAACCTTCAAACTTGTGATGACGATTTAGATGGCGTTATGACTTTTGATTTAGAAGCCCAAACGGACATCGTTTTAGGGTCTCAAACACCTTCAGGCTTTAGAATTACCTATCACAAAACACAATCCGATGCAGATTCAAATAGCTATGCATTAACAAGTCCTTTTGCAAATACAACCGCAAATCAACAAACAATTTATACGCGAGTTGAAGAGATTGGCTTAGAATCGTGTTATGAAACAACACAATTTGAAATCATTGTGAACTCATTGCCATCCACAATCGCAATGTCTGTTTTACCCACTTGTGATGATGATACAGATGGAATAGGAGCGTTTATGTTAACTTCAAAGGATGCCGAGGCATTAGGAGGACAAACAGGAATGGCTGTAAGTTATCATGCAACTTTAGCAAAAGCAGAATTAAATGAATCTCCATTAGCGAGTCCTTTTACAAATACAACAGCAGATTCCCAAACGATTTTTATACGCTTAGAAAATACAACAACAAATTGTTTTAGTACAATGCCCTTGAAATTGCGCGTGGATCCACTACCAATTGCGAATTCAGTAGGAACGCAAACTGTTTGTGATGACGACTATGATGGCTTAGCAAGTTTTGATTTTACAGGCATCGATTTGACCGTTATTGGTTCTCAACTCGGAATGGTTGTAAGTTATCACGAGACTCAATCGGATGCAGATACAAATACACCTCCCGTAACAAGTCCTTATACAAGTATTATAGCAGATGCGCAAACACTCTACATACGTTTAGAAAATACCGCTACAGGCTGTTATGACACCACCACTTTACAGTTATTAGTGGATCCTTTACCAGTCATTCCTGCCATTATAGATTATGAATTGTGTGATGACACGAATGCGGGCGATTTACAAGAATTATTTGATTTAAGTAGTAAGGATACAGAAATCATCAATGGTCAAAATGTAAGTGTAAGTTACTACGAAACACAGTCTGACGCCACCAATGACCAAAATATTTTGACGACTCCTTATCAGAATACTTCAAACCCAGAAACACTTTATGTAGCACTCACAGATCTAACTACAGGCTGTCGAACCACAGGGAGTTTTATGCTTGTTGTGAATCCATTGCCTCAATTGATCGTTCCAACAGAACTAGAAATTTGTGATGATGGAACCCCTGATGGATTAACACAGATAGATTTAACAGAAAAAGATGGAGAAATTCAAGGCGGAAATGTAAATTATGCAATCACTTACTATTTAACACAGTTGGATGCAGATTCAGAAACCAATCCGTTGGCAATTCCATATACAAACATTAGAAACCCTCAAACGGTGATTGTACGAGGACAGGATGTAAATACAGGTTGCTATACTACAGTCGCTTTGGACTTGAATGTCGCGCCATCACCAGTGGCAAACACGCCACCAGCGTTGACCAATTGTGATCCCGAGAGTGATGGTTTTGGCGTCTTTATGTTAACAGATAGAAACCTTGATATTTCAGGCGGCGTTGCAGGCGTAACAATCAGTTATCACGAGACGTTATCAGATGCTGAAAATGAAGTCAATCCTTTAGCAAGTCCTTATGTTAATATAGACATCAACACACAAACGGTTTTTGCACGTGTAGAAAATCCAACAATATCCACACTTTGTGCCACCATTGTAGAATTGGTATTGGTCGTAAACCCAACCCCTCAATTAGTTGCTCCAACCCCTTTAGAAGTTTGTGATGATGATACAGATGAATTCACACAGTTTAATTTAACAAGCAAGGCGAACGAATTTCTAAATGGCGTTCCACCAGCAGAGGTAAATATTAGTTATTATGAAACGCAAGTCGATGCTCAAAATGAGACATTAGCGATAGTGTTGCCATATGACTATACAAATTTAGCCAATCCTCAAACAGTTTGGATTCGGGTAGCTTACAACGCGACAGGCTGTGAAAAAATCACAAGTTTAGAACTGATTGTTAATCCACTTCCAGCACTAGTGGCTCCCAATCCGTTACTATTATGTGATGATAATGCACCCGGAAATGAACAGGAAGCCTTTACATTAGAAGACAGTGAAAATCAGATTCTTAATGGACAAACCGGACTGGATGTAAGCTACTATTTGACTCAGTTAGATGCGGAAGCTAACACAGGTTCTCTTGTGAGTCCTTATGTAAATATTAGCAATCCTCAAACAGTTTTTGTGCGGGTGTCAAATCCAGCCACGGGCTGTTATGATTTTACAACCTTAAACCTTGAAGTGTTGCCAATTCCAATACCGAATACTCCAGCGGATTTAGAAGCATGTGATGACAATGCAAGTGGCAATGGTCAAGAGATTTTTGATTTAACCACTAATGAAACATTCATTCTCAACGGTCAGTTAGGAGTTACACCAACATATCACGAAATACTGACAGATGCAGAGGACGGCATCAATGCGATTGCATATCCAGCCAACTATACGAATTCCGATATTCCTCTTCAGACACTATATGTCCGTGTGACAAGTGATACAACGGGCTGTTTTGCCATTGTAAATTTTGATGTGATTGTAAATCCATTACCAGAGGTAACTCCCGTTCCCACCTTAATTGCTTGCGAACTCAACACAGACGAAATATACGAGTTTGATTTAGAGGTTCAAAGCGATTTGATTCGAGGGACTCAGAGTGCATCGATCTATTTAGTTACCTATCATGAAACGTCATTGGATGCTACCTCTAGGATTAATTCCTTGGCGAGTCCTTATATGAACACCAGCAATCCTCAGACACTTTATGTGAATGTAACCAATACTATCACCGGTTGTCAAAACACAACGATAGAATTTAACATAGAAGTTCTCGAAGCCGCGCAAGCGACATCGCCTGCGGAACCTTATGCACTGTGTGATGACAATGTAGAGACGGATAATGACCCAACAAATGACAGTGTTATATTCGATTTAATCACACAAGATGCTGAGGTATTGAATGGTCAAGACCCTACAAATTACTTAGTCCGTTATTTTGCGAGTCAGATAGATGCTGATTTGGATCAATTTGAATTGCCAAACTTCTATCAGAATGCGGTAAACCCACAAGTGATTTTTGCGCGTGTGGATAATAATACTCAAATAATAGATCAGACAGGAACGCTGGTTGATAGCTCTGTATGTTACGAAACGGCCCCTGTAATATTAATGGTGAATCCGTTGCCATTTATTGATATAGATGATGAGTATGTCTTGTGTGTAGACACAAATGGTACGGAGGTTTTAGGACCTTTAGAAATAGCGACAGGCTTATCAGATTTAGAGTATATCTTTATATGGAGAGATGCAGCTGGAACTATTGTTGAAACCGCATCAAGCTATGTGCCAACACAAGGAGGTATTTATACTTTAGAGGTTTTTGATGCGCTACTAGCGACCCAATGTGCTGCACCCATCGAAATTTTTACAGTCATAGAAAGCTCTCCGCCAACTGTAACTGCAGTGGTAGCCACACAAGCGTTTGCAAACACACATATTATTGAAGCAACAGCGACTGGTCTAGGCGATTATGAATACAATATCGATCAGGGACCATGGCAAGATACAGGCACGTTTGTAGGGGTAAATCCAGGAGAACGCGTTGTGAATGTACGAGATTTAAACGGCTGTGGAGTTGGATATGGAATTGTCTTTGTGATTGACTATCCAAAATATTTCACTCCAAACGGAGATGGATACCACGACACATGGAACATTGTTGGTGTTTCAGATCAATTAAATGCGAAAATTCAAATATTTGATAGGTATGGTAAGCTGTTAAAAGAAATTAGTCCGTCCAGTGGAGATGGTTGGGATGGCACTTATAATGGAGCCTTACTTCCATCCAGTGATTATTGGTTTGTATTGAGTTATAACGAACTTGTCACAGGAGAGTCTACATTGTTAAATGCGCATTTTTCACTGAAAAGATAACCCACATATTTTAAACATAAACAAGGAAGCTCATAACTCAGTTACGGGCTTCCTTGTTTACAATAGCTGGTTTCTTATAAGCTCATGCTTAATGTAAGTGACACATTAGAATTCGTTGTATTTAGTTTAGCCGTTCCTAAACTACCTGAATTAAATAATCGATGGTCCATTTCACGTTTGGAATTTTCATAAGCCAAATCCAGTCGAGAATTCCCAAAACTATATCCCACTCCAAGAGAAAATCCTTTAAGATCGCCATAAGCTGTGGTATCTTCATAAGGGCTTTGCTCCATTTTATAACCACCGCGGTAGCTAAATTCCTTGTGTCTTAATTCACCACCAATACGTAGGGTATTCGCCACTTTTAAAGTGTTGCCAATAAGAGCATTTTGCTGTGAAAAATCACCCCCAGTATTCGATCTAAATTTAGTTGCGCTATAATCTTTTCTAGAGTAATCCACACTAATCAGTCCGGTATCCCCAATAATAAAAGCAGCACTTCCCGTAATTTTGGCAGGCGTTCGTAAGTTGTATTCTGGAAATACATTAATAACAGCCGGATCAACTTCAGCGGCACTATTTGTGGCATCTTCAAATGTATAGACATACTGTGTAGTTTCTTCTCTTAATCGCAACCAAGTAGGGCTGTCATAAGTCAGTCCCAGTCTTATAAAATCATTTACTTTCACAATACTCCCAAGTTGTAAAGAAAAACCTTCACCTGTTGTTAAAAGGGTATTGTCAAAATTCACTTGATTTATTGTAGAACCAACATTGGTGTTGTCTTCATAGAACAAAGTAGTTCTTTCGTAGTTAACAAAATGAGAGTTGAGGTTGATTCCAAAATAGATGTTTTTATCATATTGAAATCCAAGGTTTGCAGAAAGCTTACCATTGTAACCCGTAGAAGCATAACTGTATTTTTGATAAAAATCACCAGCAGCTATATTCGATGTGTATGCGGTATTTTCATTGGTGTCTTGATCTTCTATTATAATATTACTATAATAACCCAAAAAAGCTTGTTGGTTACCAAAACCATAACTCTGCCCGATTTCAGAATAAGCTTCGGAATCATTTTCACCAACAAATGCTGAAATTTCATCAAGTCTAAGTCCGTTCGCATAATCAGTAAAATAACTTCCAATGCTGTTCTGTGTGTTACCTGCCGCCAAAAATTGATTGTCATAGTTTTGGAGTTGTTCATAAAAAAGACTCACTACAAACTTATTCCATAACGATTCAGAGTCTCTATTGTTAAAAACAAACGCCGCTCCAATTTGATTCATGTCAAAAGAGCTGTCTTTTAAACGTTGTGTATTTGAACCGTAAAACACATTATTTGAAATACTTTGAGTTGAAACTGTCATAGCGCCATGACTCGAGTTAAAAATCGCGGATCCTGCAGGGTTAATACTCACGGCAGACATGTCGCCACCAAGGGCTCCAAAAGCACCACTCATAGATTTAAACCGTGCGGTTCCTTGTGTTTCTCCTGTTGAATATCTTAAAGCATCCGTTAGGTCTTGGCCATAAGAACTTATCATGGAGACAACCCCCATTAGAGTTAAAATTAAATTTTTCATGTGAATGTATTTATTTATGCCTAATTATTTCTTCTTCGTGTAGAGCTTCCGCCGCTACTACTTCGTGTGGTTGATCTTGACCTTGTTGTAGTAGGTGTGCTCGAGCGTGTCGAAGATCGATTTGATCTCGTGGTTGTATTAGGGCGTCTTGTACTATTTGAAGACCGCGTTCTTGTTGTTGGTCTTGATGTTGAATTACTTCTTGTAGTCGATCTCGTATTGGGACGCGTGGTCGCTCTACTTCGAGTCGTGGATCTTGTATTTGGACGAGAAGTCGCTCTGCTTCGCGGGGTGTACCGTGTATTCGAGCGAGTGTTAACGCCGTTTCGATTTGTAGCACTTAGAATACTTCGACTGCTTAAACTGGAGTTTCTATATCTCCCCCCTCTTTGTCCGTTAATATATGAATAAGAACGTCCTCTATTATAACCGAAATTATTGTACCCATAGTTGTTATAACCATAATTGTTATATCCGTAGTAACCATAAGGATTGTACCATGGATTGTAATAGTTAGGCTGCCAAAAGCCGTAGCCCCAATTGTTCCAGCCGATATTCCATCCCCAATTGTTGCGATAATTGTTGCCCCATCCATTTCCATAATAAGGGCCGTTGTCGTAAACGTTGATAATTATTTCGCTGCTGTTATTTTCTCCCCAGCCAGCATAATTGTTTGAGTTTTCAGAGTCGTCTTCATACGTTCCTTCGTAAGAATCAATATCGGTGAAAACAGTATTATCGTCTTCAAACTGAAGTGATTTTTCTTTAAAATAATTTTTATAATAATCCGATGAATTGGAGGTGTTGTCAACAGTTTCATGAACTTGTTCTGCAGGTTTAGGTTCAGAGTAAATCCCATCATCATAGATTCCAGAATATTGGAAAGATCCACAAGAAGTAAAACTTAAAAGAACTCCAACTACAAAGACGAGTGCCAATTGTTTCTTTAAGAAAGTAATAAATTTCATAAGTGTTTAAATTAAATTGTTGAACGTCACAAAAATACTTAGTTTTGTCAAACTAAATATACATAAAGCATAACTAACAATAGTTGTGCCAAATTACGAAAATATGAGTAAAAATCTTACATCAAGATCTGAAGATTATTCGAAATGGTACAATGAACTTGTAGTTAAAGCCGATTTGGCTGAAAATTCAGCTGTTAGAGGTTGTATGGTTATAAAGCCATACGGCTACGCTATTTGGGAAAAAATGCAAGCAGAGCTAGATCGTATGTTTAAGGAAACAGGCCATCAAAATGCTTATTTTCCTTTGTTTGTGCCAAAAAGTCTTTTTGAAGCAGAAGAAAAAAATGCGGAAGGGTTTGCTAAAGAATGTGCGGTAGTGACGCATTATCGATTACAAAATGATCCTGATAATCCCGGCAAACTTCGTGTGGATCCCAATGCAAAACTCGAAGAAGAGTTGGTGGTAAGGCCAACAAGTGAGGCGATTATATGGAGCACTTTTAAAGGATGGATTCAATCCTATAGAGATTTACCGCTTTTAATTAACCAATGGGCCAATGTGGTGCGGTGGGAAATGCGAACGCGTTTGTTTTTAAGAACTGCCGAATTTTTATGGCAAGAAGGCCATACAGCCCATGCCACCAAAAGTGAAGCTCTCACAGAAGCCAAGCTTATGAATAATATTTATGCAAATTTCGCTGAAAATTTCATGGCGATCCCTGTAATTCAGGGTGTCAAAACGGAAAGCGAACGTTTTGCAGGTGCAGAAGAAACTTACTGTATCGAAGCCTTAATGCAAGACGGGAAAGCATTGCAAGCTGGAACTTCTCACTTTTTAGGACAAAATTTCGCAAAAGCATTTGACGTTAAATTTGCAAACAGTGAAGGAAAACAAGATTACGTTTGGGCAACCTCATGGGGCGTTTCTACCCGTTTGATGGGTGCTTTAATAATGACACATAGTGACGATAAAGGATTGGTATTGCCTCCAAACTTAGCTCCTTATCAAGTGGTAATTGTTCCTATATACAAGAGTGAAGAGCAACTAGCAGAAATAACAACACAAGCTGAGGCGATTATGAGTGCTTTGAGAGCGGAGTATATATCTGTAAAATATGACCACAGAACCACTCAACGACCGGGCGCTAAATTTGCACAACACGAATTGCAAGGCGTGCCTTTAAGATTGGCGATAGGGCCAAAAGACTTGGAGAGTGGCACAGTAGAATTGGCTCGAAGAGATACTTTGACCAAACAAGTGGTCGCTTTAGAAAGCTTAACAGACACGATAAAAACGTTAATTACAGAAATTCAAACGGGTCTATTTCAAAAAGCACTGGATTTTAGAGCCGATCACATCACAAAAGTGGATACATTTGAAGCGTTTAAAACTGTTTTAGAAGAAAAAGCAGGATTTATTTCAGCGCATTGGGACGGAAGTGCGGAAACAGAAGATAAAATAAAAGAACTCACAAAAGCGACAATCCGTTGTATTCCAATAGATTCGGAGTTAGAAGATGGGTCTTGTGTGTTTTCTGGGAAGCCTTCCAAACAGCGGGTTTTATTTGCCAAAGCATATTAACTTTAACTTTTTTTAAAAAAAGTTAGTAAGAAGTTGTAACATTTAAAAATAGTTGTATTTTTGCAACCGCATTAGAAATAATGTACGCTATTTGAAATAAAACTAGATTCATCAACATTGTGTTTTTGGTTATAAAAAATGGCCCGTTCGTCTATCGGCTAGGACGCATGGTTTTCATCCATGTAAGAGGGGTTCGATTCCCCTACGGGCTACAATTATTTAATAATAACAAAATTAAGAATTATGGCAAATCATAAGTCAGCTTTAAAGAGAATTAGAAGTAACGAGTCAAAGCGCGTGCTTAACAAGTATCAGCATAAAACAACGCGTAATGCGATTAAGAACTTGCGTGAAACAACGGATAAGAAAGAAGCTCAAAAAATGCTTTCTTCTGTTTCTTCCATGATTGATAGGTTGGCCAAAAACAACATCATTCACGATAACAAAGCGGCAAACCTTAAGTCTGGTTTATCAAAATTTGTTGCAGCACTATAACTAATATACTTTGTTGTCCTATTATGTAGGTTGACTTTAGTAATTCTATAAAATTTAAAAATCCTGTGAAGCTTGCTTTACAGGATTTTTTGTGTTCAAAAACAGTGCTTCTATTAGAACTAGGAAGGTACGATCAAACGACAAAGCTGATGGTGATATCATACCCTTAAAATACCTTAAATTCAGTTTTTTGGTAAAATAGCGATGCTTGTTCTAAAAAGGGGCACCTCTAAAAAGCAAGCCTTTGCCTTACTTTTGGTAAGGCAAAAGTGAATTATTCAGTTTTCCACTAACTTACTATTGTTTTAATAGTTTTTTACAAGTAATATTAAATTATTAATAAAAAAGTCATGTATTTTATTAGGATACTATATTTTAACTTTTTACATTCACAAAAAATTAGATCTCAAATCTAATTCTTCGATAAGCAATTTAACCAAGCTTAAGATATTATTTTACTGTAAATAACATTAGCACTTTTTCAGGTATTCATACTTTTTTGGATGTCAGAATTTAAGTTCAAATGTAGAATGTCTGGTATTCTGTACCAAAATGAGTAAAACAACAGTATTTATAGTAACCTTAAAACATTTATGGAATGAAAACAAACAAAAACATTTTTAAAATTATGACTATTTCAATAGTCACACTACTTCTATTTAATTGTAGTGATGACATTCAAGAAGACAACGCTCTTTCTGAATCGCTGAATTTACAAGAAGAGGATTTATCTACAGTGCCCTTAGAAAGTACATTGGATTTTTTCAACTCATTAAACACCACGAATAGATTAAGTAGCGCCCGTGGCGACCAAAACAACATTGGCTTAGAAATTGATATAGCATCCTTAGAACAAGTTGATATTAGCGACACGGATGCGAAACTAAATATTGCCAATGCGACTACAAAATTTGACAATGTGGAAACACAGATTTTACAAATAGAAATTGACGGAACATTACAAACGGTTTTGTTTCATCACATTCCAGAAGACACTACAGCGTCTAATAGAAACTCTGCTAGAGCTGCGGCATTTTCTTTTACAGGCTCTGTGTTTACAACCAACCTTTCTGGTATTGTGCTGAGTGGATTTAAAATTAATTCAGGAAACATTTTTGGGTCGTTTAATTTTAAAACTCCAATCTACAATACAGACCCAGACCCTTGCTGGGGGATTGGATGTGGTATTGATTTGGATGAGGTTGTGATTATGCCACCCTCTCCCTCCAATTATGCAGCGGTGAATCATACAACAATGAATAACCGAGCCTACCAATGGGGGCGTTCTTCCAACAACTACTCTTCCATGGGAACTGCTTTTGCTAATTATTACAATCAAAAAGCTGTAAGTGATTTTGCAGAAGAAGATGTTTGGAACAAAGAAGACCCATATTCCGATTGGAATGATTTAACTGAATGTGAAAAAACATTTTTCAAATCGAATCCAAATTTATTATGGAGTGCCAAATCAAATAAAAGTAGAGCACAGAACGCAGCAAAAGATAGATTTGGAAATTGCACGCCCACTCACCCACTACGTGATACTATTGGAGATGCCTATAGGCATGCCTATTTTTCAGCTTTGAATGCCAGAAATTCCAGTTTCGGTTATACCAAAGCCGTAATGCTAGGATATGCACATGAGTGTGAAACCCCAAATAACCAATTAAATGCGAAAGACATGGATTTACACAATAATAATTGGGGATTCAATTATTCCAAAAGTAATCAACAATTTTCAGAAGCTGAATTTTATACAGCTTTTATGAATGCTTATAACAAAAATGAAATAAATATTTTGAAGCCATGCAATTAAAATATGTATTTAACATGAGAACACTTTTAATTTGTTTTTTCCTAATCATTAGTTCGTGCCAAAGAAATAGGCTTACTGAAATGGAAACTAAGATTGATTTGTTTATTTCAGAACAAGAAGAAAACATTCCTTTTGAGTTTGTTTTGGATACCATATCCTCTTTTGAGTGGGATGAGTTGTTAATTGCTGGTCCTTACACGGATCTAGAGGATATCAAAGAATATGATTTAAGTAGATTTCCAAATACTATTAAAGATCATGATTATTTTATGTTTTTCGGATTTCTAAATAACAAAAAAGGGGTGAAATGGATGAACTTAAAAGAGAACAAAGCATTTTCAGGCATCCCAAATGGAAGAGTGATAAAAGGTTGTAGTGTTTATTCTAAAACAGATTGTAGGTTTATGCTTAAAAACTAAATATTCTCCTATCTGATTTTGGCACCCCAGCTCCGCAAAGTCTCTGACTTCGCGGAACATAAAAAATTGCCCAAATTAATATGAAAATATATATCACAGCTATTTTACTCTTATTGAGTTTTAATGCGATTGCTCAAAAACAAGAATTAAAAAAAGACACTTTATTTATTAAATATGATGATTCATTATTGACTAAGTTTCAATATACAGAAGATAATAATATCTATTATAAAATAAAAGGGACAGGTAAAAGAGATGATTTTGTTTGTTTATTGGAACAAGAATTTTACAGAAAATTAAAGTCCAAAAAAATTCAATGTTTAAAAAAAGTATTAAGAAAATCCAATTCCTATATTGAAAAAGATAAATTGTCGGATTGGAAGTTAGCTGAATATTTAAGTAAATATTTAATCTTTTTGGTTAAAGAAAACAACTATATTAAAGTTCAAGTTGTTTACGCAGTTGAGTAAAAATAAACCATAACGTATTTAACATGAGAACACTTCTAATCGTCTTTTTTATAATCAATAGCTCGTGCCAAATAAATAGGCTTACTGAAATGGAAACTAAGATTGATTTGTTTATTTCAGAACAAGAAGAAAACATTCCTTTTGAGTTTGTTTTGGATACCGTATCCTCTTTTGAGTGGGATGAGTTGTTAATTGTGAGCCCCTACACGGATTTAGAACGCATTAAAGAATATGATTTAAGTAGATTTCCAAATGCTATTAAATCTCATGATTCGTTTACTTTTTTCGGATTTCTAAATAACAAAAAAGGGGTGAAATGGATGGATCTAAAAGGGAGTAAAGTGTTTTCAAATATCCCAAAAGGAGGCGAGATAATAGGTTGTGAAGTTCATTCTAAACCAGATTGTAGGTTTATGCTTAAATACTAAATACTCTCCCATGGTCTCCGCTAACGCGAGGAGTATCTTTTGCTGGTGCCCAGTTTGTGAAATAAAATATGAAAAAATATTGGCTAGGTTTAATCATTCTTACTTTTTTAGGAGTGGTGTTTATAATAAAAGACTCTTTATACAGGATAGAAAAAATTTATGTGATATATGAAAAAGACACAAATTTTTATAAAAACAAGTTAGGATACAATTTTTACTACAAAAAAGAAAATGAACTATTAGAGTTAATGAGTTTTGAGAATACAAAAAAAATACAAAAAAAATATGACGAACTTAAAAAGTTAAATATAATTTCCATTGATAGTTTAAGTGATATTTTACCACTTAACTTTTATGAAAAACATTTGTTGGATGAAAAAAAAATAGATAAATTAAAAAAGATGAAAATATTTTTCATAGAAATAGATTCTGTTTTTAATAGAATTTACATTCAAGAAGTTCATCAGTCATTTGTGGAGTATGATTAGTCACCTATGTTAATTATTCCCAAAACAACAAACAATTCACAGAAGCAGTATTTTATGAATGCTTATAACAAAAATGAAATAAATATTTTGAAGCCATGCAATTAAAATATGTATTTAACATGAGAACACTTTTAATTTTTTTTTCCTAATCATTAGTTCGTGCCAAAGAAACAGACTTACTGAAAGGGAAACTAAGATTGATTTGTTTCTCTCAGAACAAGAAGAAAACATTCCTTTTGAGTTTGTTTTGGACACCGTATCCTCTTTTGAGTGGGATGAGTTGTTAATTGCGGGCCCCTACACGGATTTAGAACGCATTAAGGAATATGATTTAAGTAAATTCCCTAATACCATTTCAGACCATGATTCGTTTACTTTTTTCGGATTTCTAAATAACCAAAAAAGGGGTGAAATGGATGGACTTAAAAGAGAACAAAGCATTTTCAGGCATACCAAATGGAACAGTGATAAAAGGTTGTAATGTTTATTCTAAAACAGAGTGTAGGTTTATGCTTAAAAACTAAATATTCTCCTATCTGATTTTGGCACCCCAGCTCCGCAAAGTCTCTGACTTCGCGGAACACAAAAAATATAAAATGGATTGCAAACTAAATAGTATAAAAATTTGAAGTTAGAACGAAAAAGTAATGAGAATGATATAAA
>Ga0209199_1004370_pt1 | contig 13052 bp, 11 predicted proteins | sample COGITO_mtgs_1105_7_FD_184805 | JGI IMG/M metagenome (GOLD analysis project Ga0209199, IMG submission 184805) | Pelagic marine microbial communities from North Sea - COGITO_mtgs_110523 (SPAdes) (version 2) | ecosystem: Environmental > Aquatic > Marine > Epipelagic ...
TGGCCGGTACCGTGAGCGAAGAAGAGCTTGGTGAGCGTTTAAGCTCCGATGCGGTACGAATGAACAAGTCCCGCGAAGACAAGGGTCTTGATCCGCGTTAAAGGCGCTAGAGTATTTTCTTTAGCGTCAGCGCTTTGGTAAGGCTGCACGGGCGACGCGTTTACGCGAGGCGCCCGTGGCTAGTCTTAAGCAATGCCAAGCCATACCCGTTTTTATTCTGGAAACATGATTTCTGCAGCGACTGCTTCTCCTGCGGCTTTGAAGCTTGCGACCGCGGCTTTCGGTAGCCAGTCATTGATTGCAATTTGGTAGCTTTCGCGCTGCTGAATGAGCTGGTACCAAGCAGCAAGGGCGGGGTAACGTGTCATTACCTTATCTAATGCTAACTGCTCTAAACGCAGCACATAGGGCGTCAGGGCATAGTCCGCAAGGCTAAGCTGCGTGCCTGCAAGAAAAGGCCTTAGCGCCAATTGCGCCTCGGCAAAGTCCAAAACCTGAAGATATTGTGCAAGCGCTGTTTTGAAGATTGGCGCATGAACGCCGTCTTGAATGACCATGGCGCGATGACGCCTGCGCGCTTCATCCGGGATCTGAGCAATGAGCGCCGCGAGTTCACCTTCTGGTTTCTTCAGTAATCCAGGCCGCGCGCCAATGGCGTAGGTTATGACGCCACAGGCTGGGTGCAGGTGGTCATCCAATTGTTTGCAGAAAGCGCGCAGTTGATATCGCTCGATTGCGGTTTTAGGCAACAACGAGGGCTCGGGATAACAATCTTCAAGATACTCGTTAATCAAGGTGGACTCAGTAACCACCTGTGCTTGATGGACCAAGGTGGGGACCACCCCCTGCGGATTCAGCTTTAAATACTCAGACTCAAACTGCGCGCCGCCTTGCAAGTCCAGGACGATGGATTCGAAGTCGAGTTGTTTTTCGGCTAATACCAGGCGCACTTTCTGGGAGCAGGTCGACATTGGATTATGGTATAACTTCATGGGTTGCGCTCAAGGATTGGATTAAAGCAGTCTAAGCCGCTGCGATTAACCGCTGCAAGGTGGCCATTTTGGACGGTTTTAAGCGCAAGGGTCGCTGGCAACGCGCGTTGTTGAATCGGCTTAAGATTGCCTTGGCCTCGAGCCGGTTAGGACAGTCCCTGTTGTGAAAGCTTATACAGTCTAGTCAGGCCCTGATTTGTGCTGTTTTTAAAGGAGAGAGATTGCGTGATTAAAGGCATTCACCACATCGCCATTGGCGTGCCCGATATGACCGCTGGCCTTGCATTTTATACCCAGGCCTTTGGATTCGAGGTGGTTCAACGGCAAACAATTGCGAACGCGCCTCTAGCGGATCAGGCCATTGGTCTGCCCGGAGTTGATGCCGACATGGCGATGTTGAAAACCGTGAACTGTTTTGTCGAGCTCTGGCAATACCGCGCGCCGGTTGGATCTGACGCCACATCCAGGCCCTGTGATCTGGGTTACCCGCATTTTGCCGTTGAAGTCGAGGACATCGATTCGGAATATAAAAGACTTATTGCATGCGGCATGCGATTTGTTGGCGAGCCCGTCAATTTTGGGGATGCGAGCGCTGTGTATGGTCAGGACCCCTTCGGCAATACGATTGAAATCTATGAGATTCGGAACCCTGAAAAGCCGCGCTTGAGGGCGCATCAACGGCTTGAGCAGGATGGGGCATTGACTTAAGCCCGATGATTAAAAAACCAGCAAAACAATTGACGAGGATTAAAACCACCGATGAATTTTGATTTTTCCAGCGAGGATCGAATGATCCAAGAACAGGTTCGCAGATTTTTGAGCGAACAAAGCCCCCTGAGCCGACATCGATCGGTCATGGAGGGAGAGTCCCTACAGGCCAGTGACGTCTGGCAGGGTTTGGCGGAGCTTGGGCTGCAAGGCACCGCGATTCCAGAAGCCTATGGCGGCGTTGGTGCCGGCTATTTGCCGCTTTGCCTTGTTGCGCAAGAGTTGGGCGGTGTGCTGGCGGCGGTGCCCTTTTCTTCATCGGTCTATCTGGCAACCGAAGCGATTACCTGTTTTGGATCAACAGAACAGAAAGAGCGGTACCTGCCAAAACTCGCCTCTGGAGAGTGGGTAGGGACCTTGGCGGTGAGTGAAGGGCCACTTGCGCCGTCGCCAATCAATCTTACGGTTGCCCGCTCGGGCGATACCGTATCAGGAAAAAAACTGGTTGTGCCCCACGGGCTTGCCGCCGACTTTGCGGTTGTGCTGGTCACGAGTGATGCCGGCACGGATCTGGTGCTTGCCGGGCTGGAGGCCGTTGAACGCAGTGCTGTGGAGATTGTCGACCCATCCATTGCCGCGGCGACGATCGATTTTGCCCAAACCCCCTGTGAGTCTTTGGGCGAGCCGGGTGACGGCTGGGCAATGCTTGAAACGCTACAACACCGAGCGGCCGTGTTGTACGCCTTTGAGCAGATTGGAGGTGCTGAGCAGGCGCTCAATATGGCGGTTGCCTATGCCAAGGAGCGTTTTGCGTTTGGCCGCCCGATTGGCTCTTTTCAGGCGTTAAAGCACATGATGGCGGATATGTATGTTGCGTTGAAATTGGCGGAATCCAATGCCTATTATGCGGCGTGGGCGTTGCAGAATGATGCGCCCGACCTGCACCTCGCTGCGGCCACCGCGCGGGTTTCGGCAACCCAGGCGTTCCAGTTATGCGCCCGTGACAACATTCAGGTCCATGGTGGCATGGGCTTTACTTGGGCATTTGATTGCCATTTGTTTTACCGGCGCTCGAATTACTTGGCCTTGGCCTTGGGCGGTCTAAACGAATGGGAAAATAAATTAGTGGATGCCCTGCCAAGCGCAGTGGCCTAGGAGTAGATAATGGATTTTACGGATACACCAGCAGAAACTGAATTTCGACAAACCGCGCGCGCGTGGATTCAAGACAATGCGCCGGCTTACTTAGAAGCACCGCTCTCAGGCAGCGGCTTTGGCTCAACCCGAACCGGTGATTTCGATCCGATTGCCGAGGCGAAAAAATGGCAGAAAACCAAAGCCGATGCCGGTTGGGCCTGCATTCAGTGGCCCAAGGAATACGGCGGCCGAGGCGCGACCCCCATTGAAAGTGTGATCTGGAGCCAGGAGGAAGGCGTTTACGGCAAGCTGAGCGGGACCTTTATCATCGGTCAAGGGATGTGCGCCCCGACCATGATGGCCTACGCCGGCGAGGAAGCGAAGTTGCGTTACCTACCCAAGCTCGCCAGTGGCGAGGAAATATGGTGCCAGCTGTTTTCTGAACCCCATGGCGGGAGCGACCTTGCCGGGCTGCGGACCAAGGCGGTAAAAGATGGCGATACCTGGGTCATTAACGGTCAAAAGATTTGGACCTCAGGCGCCCAGCATAGTGACTACGGAATTTTGATTACTCGGACTGACTCTGACGTCGCCAAACACCGGGGTCTGACGATGTTTTTCTTGGATATGAAAAGCGACGGCGTGGATATCCGGCCGATTAAGCAGGCCAATGGTGATAGTGGCTTCAATGAGGTCTTTTTTGACAATGTGCGAATTCCGGACGCGCAGCGTCTTGGCGAGGTTGGGGATGGTTGGAAAGTGGCCCTCACAACCTTGATGAATGAGCGCCTGGCCATTGGCGGTAGTATCGCCACTGGTTTTCCAGAGATACAAGCGTTGGTGTCTGAGCTTGTGCTGGCAAACGGGCCGGCAAGTGGTGATCAAGCGGTGCGATCAAAATTGGCAGATTGGTATGCCAAGAGTGCCGGGTTAAAGAATACCGGCGCCAGGGCAATCTCGGCGTTGTCCAAAGGCGAGATCCCTGGACCCGAGAACAGTATTGGTAAATTGGTCGCCGGTGGCATGATGCAAGACATTGCCAAGTTTGCGGTGGATTTGCAGGGGCTTGGCGGCCTCGTCACCGATCCCGCAATTGCCCGAAGCCAGGCGCAAATTCAAGCGATGCTCATGCGATCACCCGCGGTCAGGATCGAGGGCGGTACGGATCAAATCCTGCGAAACATTATTGCTGAGCGGGTGCTTGGGTTGCCGGAAGATATGCGAGCGGATAAGGGGATTGCTTTCAGTCAGATTCCAACGGGTGTTTGATATTAAAGGAGGCGGTTAGAAAACCTATTTTTCTGGTCGACCGCAAAAAAACATTGAAAGGCACACACTTTGATACCTACAAACGGTGCGTTTTGCATTGATCCTTTAGATGATAAGGCTTGCCTGGCTAGGGCTTTGCGACGGGTTGTAAACTCTGCGCAAAGAAATTAAGCAGCGATTCATATAACGCATTTTTTGCTTCGGTATCGAAGAGGCCATGGCCTTCTTTTTTGAAGATAAGCTTCTCATAGGGTTTCTTTGCTTGATCTAGCGCGTTCATCATTGCATAGGCATGTTCAACCGGCGCTCTGGGGTCTTCTTCGCCGTGAAGGATCATGATGGGGAGGTTGAGTTCGTTAGCACGATAAGAAGGGCTAAAGGACCTAAGCACTTCAGAATCGCGTCCGATGGCTTTTTCTAAAAACGCGATGCCACTTTTCCTGTCAGGTATATCACCGCCCTTGTAAAGAAACTCAAGGTCATAAATACCAAAAAAAATCTGGTCTCGTTAGGTGCGGGTTTGCTTTCGTGCATGCAAGTAAACCTTAAGAAAATGGTAGCCGCTGAGGGTATTGAAAATCTATCTGCTGAGGTGGTGGCTATAGTTGATTGTAATAAAGTGGTGCGGAGGGATTTTCAAATTTGGGTTGATTAAAAGCCCAGGGCTTAAATAGCTGAACAAGAAAGCCGTCGGAGAGAACCGATTAGCCCTTTCTAAAATCGATGCCTTGGATATCAGATCTTTTGGCAAGGTTGGCGATTGTTATGGTTTGGTCTTGTCTGGATAAATAATCTAAAGGATCTCTCCCCTCTCGATGGAAATATCGAGGTGGCGTTGATCAACTTGCAGCTCAATTATGAATCTTTTCACATATTAAGAAATACTTTACAAACCTTCATATTAGATACACAATCCGAAAGTTGCGGCGTCTTAAAGCTGCGCTTGTTAGTCGCCAAGTTTGGCGAATATTCAATTTTATAGGGGAAAGTTATGTTTTCAAGAAAACCTTTGGCGATCGCTGTTAGCACAGCGACCCTGGCGTTGGCTGGCTCGGCTTACAGTTCGATCACCCTCGCCGAAGAAGAAGCAATTGAAGAGGTCGTTGTTACTGGATCACGAATTCAGAGAGCTGTTTCCGATGCTCCTTCTCCAGTTACAGTTATTAACTCTGAGGACCTGGAGCTTTCAGGCCTGAGCAGTGTTGCGGATGTGTTAAGGAACACAACCTACAACTCATTCGGGTCCTTCAGAGAGCGTTCTGGATCCTCTTTCGGACAAATCGCATTGGTTGATCTTCGAGGGCTTGGTCCAGGAAGGACGGCCGTCTTGATCAATGGGAGACGTGTGCCTGGCAACCCTTTCACGGGTAGCTCAGCAGTTGACGTTAACTCAATTCCGCTCTCAGCGGTTGAAAGGATCGAAATCCTGACAGACTCCGCTTCAGCGGTTTACGGTGCTGATGCTCTTGGTGGTGTCATAAACTTCATTATGAAGGATGATTACGAGGGAGCTGAAATTACTGTAGGCACAACAAATCCAGACGCTGCAGGCGCGGAAGAGGATAGGGTTCAAGCCGTTTTTGGCGCAAGCGGTGATAAAGGACGCGCGACAGCCTCAGTTGAATGGTACTCGAGAGATCCAATCTTCGATGGCGACCGCGACTATAGCCAAGTTCAGCTCAACGGCCCCTCATTTGGGGATACCGTTGGCGTCAGTGTTGGTGGCAATACAGGGTTTGTTCCGGGTTTCCCACAGAATCCGTTTCCTATTGGAGAGTGCTCGGAAGATATATATGCTGGGGTCTTAGACAATCCATTCGGTATTCCCGGCCAAGGTTGCGGGTATGGCTACGCTGACATTTCCGCGCAAACTGGTGGTTTAGATCGGTTTAGCACCTTCTTGGATGCGTCTTATGACATCAACGAAGATACGACCGTTTATATGGAGACGCGGTATTCGCGAATCGAGAGCTTTGGTCGTTATGCGCCCGCCGTGGGTTTCTTCTTCGTTGACGAAGGCCAGCGTCTAGCAAATGGTCTTGATCCTATTCTAACCGGTGATCTCTTGACTGCATCGGATTTAGATGGAAGCGGCGGACTAGAGCCAGGCGAGGGCTTCTTCGCATTCCACCGATTTGTAGGTCACGGCCCCAGGGATGACGTAACCGATCGGCACGAGTTCGATGTGTTAGTGGGAATGGAAGGTTCACTTGGGGTAGACGGCGAGATCGACTATGACGTCTATGCAAGGACCTATCAATACTCAGCAGATGAAATTGGTGACACCTACGTGCTCAATAGTCGAATTACAACTCTTGCAGCTTCTGGAGAATACGATGTCGTAAATCCCACGGCGGCGTCCAACGCAGCCGCGGTTTTGTCAAGCTCTGCAGATTTGTTCCGCGACTTGAAGACCAATTACAATGCCGTCGGATTCTCTCTCACTGGAAGCGCCTTTGAATTGGGCGGTGGTTCAATGGGTTGGGCGTTAGGTGGCGAATTTGCAGAAGAAGACTATCGCGATCAATACGATAGTTACCGAGAAGCCGGCAATGTTATCGGTTCCGCTGGTAACTCTGCAGCGGGGGGGCGGGACAGAACAGCAATCTTTGCTGAGGTTTCTCTACCCGTCACGGAAAACTTTGAAGTCAATGGCGCAATCCGTATGGATGACTATAGCGACTTCGGTTCGGCAGTTTCACCCTCGATAAGCGCTCGTTTCGAAGCAACCGATTGGTTAGTTCTGCGCGCCTCGTACAACGAAGGTTTCAAGGCTCCGGATCTCACCAGTCTATATCAGAAGCTTTCCCAAAGTTTCAATAATGTGACGGATTTTGTCCGATGCGATGCCCAAGGTGTTGCGCCTATTGATTGTCCTACTTTTCAGGTTGAAAACTTTACAGGGGGTAACACAAGTCTTGAGGCTGAGGAAGCGGAAAGCTTAAATGTCGGTCTTATAGTTTCCCCAATTGAAGGACTTCAAGCCAGTCTCGACTACTTCACTGTAAACACAACCGATAGAGCGACTAGCTTGAGTCTTTCTCGTCTCTTATCGCTTGCTGCAGACGGCTCATTGCCGCCTGGAACAGAGGTAAACCGTGGGCCAGGAGAGGGTGCTGGGATACCCGGGGCAATCATCAACATCACCAATGTAATTACCAATGCTGCGGCTTTGGATATTGAGGGGTACGACCTCCGCGTCGAGTATGATCGTGACTTGTCTTTCGCTCAGCTTTATGCTCGTGCAGAATATTCTCACATGGAGAAGTATGAGTTTCAAGGGGCTCCAGGAGACACTCCATCGGAGTTTATAGGAGAAGGTGGTTATCCCGAAGACCGAGTTAACGTGAGTCTCCGTTTGACGTGGGATAATGTTAGCACCAACTATACTATGAACTACATTAGCGAACACGGAGATGGAGTAACTGAGAATTACGACTCGTATCTCACTAACGACATCACGCTTGAGTATCGTTCACCGATGGGTGTTGATATGACCGTGGGCGTTTTGAACTTCACCGATGAGGGCCCTGTTCTCGACACGTTGGGTGGCGGATTCACGGATGCGTCGGGGATACTATACGACCTAGCGGGTAGAAGGTACTTTGCGCGGTTGAAGTACAGCTTCTAAAGTAAATCCGATTCGTAAATGAAGGATTGCCCGGGCAAATCGCCCGGGCTTTTTTTATATGACTATTAGCACTTTTTTCGCTACTCCCTTCTATAGAGCAAACGAAAATGATGGTTTGCTGGCTGCCGACGTCACTCGTTGTTGTCTAGATATGCAGTCCCCTGAATTTGAAAAGCCAGATCCTCCCCAAGGAAAAATTCCTGGTGTCTTTGAGAGTAATTTTAACTTTCTAGATAACTCGCAAAGCCGTATTCAAGACTTGAGAATCCTTATTCAAAAGCATTTAGTGAGCTTTATCGCGGTAGTTAACGATTCAAACCCAGACGAGATAGCCAATCTCGCGATGGGGTATCACTCTTGGTTCCATATCACTACGAAAGGCGGTTATTTTCGAGCCCACACACATCCATTGGCGTCATGGAGTGTTGTGTACTGCGCTAGTCGAGGAGACGACAGCCACAAACAACAGCATAACATGGGGGATATCGTTTTTTACGATCCTCGAGGAAATGCCTCAATGTTCCTAGATCCAACCAACCGAGCGATGCGACGAGAGCTGTCCTTTAACTCCTTCAAAATTACTCCACGGCACGGAGACTTGTTGATTTTTCCGTCCTATATCACTCACTTCGTGGAACCTTATCAAGGCAACTTACCTAGGGTGACCATTGCTGCAAATTACTGGGTAGCTACCTGAATGAGTGTTGATACAGATAGTTGGAGCGAGTACTGGCAAGCGGGACAGAAGACTACCTTTGGTTCGGTGGATGACTTTAGAGAAAACACTCATCTCAAAACGCTTTGGGAGCACCTATTAGAAGCTGAGGTCAAAGGGAAATTTTTGGAGATAGGGTGTGGCAATGGTGCACTGTCTCTCTTGCTGATTCAGCTCGCCGAAGAACGTAGCGTTGACATCGACTTGCACGCCATCGACTCAGCAAAAATCAAAAAGAATGAAGAGAATTTGAACCGCCTAACGATATACGCGGAGACGCCTGTTGAGACGATGCCATTCTCCGATGAAGTCTTTGATGGCGCGGTCAGCCATTTTGGTTTCGAGTATGCGGACATCACTGCCTCATTAGCATCCACACGGCGTGTTCTAAAGCCTGGGGCAATGCTCACTATGGTATCGCACCACCGCTCGTCTTGGTTGAGTAGAGAGTCTTTTGACGTATTGCGTCAACTGATTAGCATTGAGCAAGCTGGTCTAATAAATACGCTTGAACGCCTTCTGAAGCGGCTTCGAACTCTGCACGAAAAGGCAATCAATCCGGCACAAGATCCGGAGGCTGAAAATCTGCGAGAAGCATTGAACAGTACCGGCGATGAATTGCAGAAAGCAGCCAAGGCTAATGCTTTCGATCCTACATTTACCTTGCAGGTAATCTCATCTGCACTTCGTGTGTTTAAAGAGGAGCATCGAGCCGGGAAAAGTCATCTTGAATACCTAGCGTTGCTTCAGGGCGCTTTAAGTTCTCACGCACAGCGGCTGCAGGCACACAAAAGGGCTGCGCTGTCGGATGAAGATTGGCTCGACGCCAAAAGAAAAATAGTTGATGCTGGCTTCAGCGTGAAAAGATTTGAACCCGTCGTCCTAAATGGTTACCACTATGGGCAGTTAGTCCAAGCCTATCGTCGATAGCGTGCTATTACTTCATCTGGCGAGTTCATGCCGCCGTTTTCGATTCTCATAACAGATCGCTATATTGGCTACCGACTATCCGAGACATCAACGTGCTGTAAGATAAATTCCCCGACCATCCTTAGGCGACTAGTTTCTGTTTCCTCTGAGAAAAAACCGTGGCCTTCTCGCTTCTCGTAATGCGCGCTGTGAGTCACACCCGCTCTAGTGAGCGACTCACTCATCAACCTCGTTTGTACGGGCGGGGCGCGCTCGTCATCTAAACCTGCCGTCAGTAAAACTGCTGCTTTAATTTTCTGAGCATAGTTGGTTGGAGATCGACGACGAAGTTCTTCTTTATCACTACCAATTACGCGCTCCAAGTATCGAACACCAGACTTAGCCTCGGGAATATCGCCGCTGCGATATAGCTCCTCCAAATCATAAACTCCGACATGACCTACTGCACATCGGTATAGGTCAGGCTCAAAGGCCGCGCCTGCAAGCGCAGCATACCCGCCATAACTGCCGCCATAGATACAAATCTGATTTGCGTTTGCGTAACCTTGCTCCACGGCCCATGCAGTGACGTCAGTCAAGTCGTCCTGCATTTTTGCACCCCACTCACCATAGCCCGCGCGCTGATAGTCTCGCCCAAACCCTCCTGAACCTCTGAAGTTAGGTTGAATGACATTCAAGCCGATATTGGCCAAATACTGAGCATCTTTATCATAGCCAAAATAGTCGAATGGTCCATGGGGGCCTCCATGAACGTAAATGACAGTTCCCCGAGACTTTCCTTTGGCCTGCGTAAATAATCCATTTAATTGAAACCCATCTCGAGCCATCATAGTAAATGGTTCAACTTTCGTTGTTCGATCGATCAAATGCTCCCAAGCATTAGCGATCAAGCTCATACTTTTGCTAGTAGCGTCCCAGAGAAAATATCTTGATGGGAGCAATTCATTTGACACACGTACCAAAACTAAATTTTGATCCTCGCTTACGCTTCTTAAAGCTACGAAAGATCGAGGGAAGGCTTCCAACACGCCGCGATGCAATGCATTCAAAGCCTGATTCTCACCAAGATATGCATACTCGGGCATAGGGTTCGCGTACAAAAGATAGCCCCAATCTAACCGAGCCGAGTAATTGATTGTCAAAGGGTCGAAATTGGCTGAATGATTTACCAACCGTTTGTTCAAGCCATCTTTGGAAGATGAAATTTCATAAAGCGCGCTCGTTGTTGAGCCTGGGTGGTCGAGCAACGCCAAGACTTTGCCATCCTTGAGCTGGCGATAGACGCTCGGCTCTTCATCCCAATCTGAGGCCGTATAAACGAGTTTCCATGATCGAGGACCTGAGGACTCATAGATCTCATACAAATCAGAGTCCCGGTCGGCAGTCACGCAAAATTTCGGATTACCCTCCATGCCAATTGCGAAACTACAATTCCGTATGAGTTCGGGGCCGTAACGTCTTGCGCTTAATTTTCCATTGTAAACGTCGAGCCATGCGGTGGATGCACGCTTGTTACCGGACTCTAGAACTGTTACCAGAACTTTTCGTCTGTTATCCGGCAGCAAATCCAGCACGAGCGCACCCAGGGATGCGTCTCTTTTTCCCGCTTTTGAACCTAACCGCGCACCCGCTCCCGGACCTAAAAGGAACTTTTCCTTTCGCCCGTCGAAGTTGACCGCATAAAGCGATGCTGTCCTGAAAACAACGTTGGTTTGCCGAGGCTGAAAGGCTGGTTGAACTAAGACCCGCTGGTCATTGGCCCAATAAAGTTGCCCAAATTTCCATTGTGTATCAAAGTTCACTTGGTGAGTGACTTCGCCTTTAGTGACGTCGACAATTCGGAGCTGCTGCTCCTCAGATTGCTGAATTACAAGGGCAAAGTAATCTCCACCAGGTGACAAAGACATGTCGATGATACTCGCTTTTTTTGCGAACACATTTGCCACGTCCTCCAGCGCTTCTGATTCTTCAGCAGTTGCTGCGAAGGTGAAAATAAGAATAACGATACCTGATAGTATTGTTCGAGCTAACATCGCTTTACTCCTGCCCTGAATTTATCGCCTCTGAGTTCTTATTTTAAAGCTAATCCGATTGCATTTAAAAGGATACCGCGTCCTCTAAGTTTATCTTGGTCCTTTGCGCAAAAAAATCTTCGTTGGCTTTATAAGCAGCCTTTTTACCGCTCAATTGACCACAGGCAGCAAGCTACATTTCTGCGTGTTTGAGCAATACGATCTGAGGAGCTTAAACGGTTCGGCTTTAATAACGTTCACGAATCTCTCAATTGTTGAGCACGCAGTTATTAACAGCCTGAAGTCGAGGCTATTGTTAGAAAGCAACGCTGTGGATCGCCTCCAGTTTGGTAGACACCTTTCAGTCACACAAAATTACAGTGAGAGAGGTGAGCATGAGCCGACGAGGAAACTGCCACAACAATGCGGTTGCTGAGAGCTTCTTCCAATTACTGAAGCGAGAGCGAGTTCGGCGTCATGTCTACGCAACTCGGGAAGAAGCATGCAGTGATGTGTTCGATTATATAGAGATGTTTTACAACGCTCGGCGGCGGCATGGTTTCAATAACCAACTGTCGCCGGTAGAGTATGAAGAGCAGTACGCAAAGCGGCTGTCGAATGTCTAGAGAGTTGGAGCGATTCATTGTGTTGGGGTTCGAGTTGTTCCGGTAGTCTTATCAAATGCTTTGGCGTAAGGACGAACGAAGATGCAGCTCATTACTTTCATTGAATCGGACCGGTCCAGAGCCGGTATCTTAAAAGAGGATGGGGTGATTGATCTCTCAATCGCGTGTCCGGGCTTGCCATCGGAAATGTTAGCGCTGATTCAGGCGGGTCCTCGCGCCATTGCGCTTGCGGCTTCCGTCAGCGAGCACTCGCCGCATTTCCCACTAACTGCGGTCACCCTAGAGGCCGTCATCAAACGGCCGCCAAAAATCATCGCGATCGGTTTGAACTACCGAGCTCATGCCGAAGAATCGAATATGGCGCTGCCCGAGGTGCCTTTGGTCTTTACCAAGCAGTCAACTTCAGCGAATGGGCCTTACAGTCCGATCTATTGGTCCGAGGAAGGTAAAGCCATGGACTATGAAGGCGAGCTTGCCATGGTGATTGCGAGAAACTGCCGGCGCGTCACGCGGGATCAGGCTAAAGAGGTGATTCTCGGGTATTGCGTGGCCAATGACGTGAGCGTTCGAGATTGGCAAATGCGAGGTACCCCGCCGTCCTTTACCATGGGCAAGTCCTGGGACAGTCATTGTCCCTTAGGGCCCTCGATTGTCGTTGATGAGGGCATCGACCCCCACAATCTGCGTCTGCAAACCTGGGTGAACGGCGCGCGCCGGCAGGATTCGAGAACCGATGATCTGATTTTTGATTGCTATGCGTTGATCGAATTCCTCTCGACCGCGTTTACCCTAGAAGCCGGTGACGTCATCTTGACCGGCACGCCGAGCGGCGTCGGGTTTGCGCAGCAACCGCCAGCGCAGCTTGTGCCTGGCGACCGGGTTCGGGTTGAAATCGAGGGTTTGGGCGCCATCGAGAACGAGGTGATTGTCGAGCCCGAGGCGGCCGCGCGATTCTAGATGGCCCGAAGAAAAACGGCCTTCCTTGATTAAAAACGGGACGCCGCCCAGCAGGCGCCGTACCGGCAGCCCGCA
>Ga0209199_1004380_pt1 | contig 13023 bp, 6 predicted proteins | sample COGITO_mtgs_1105_7_FD_184805 | JGI IMG/M metagenome (GOLD analysis project Ga0209199, IMG submission 184805) | Pelagic marine microbial communities from North Sea - COGITO_mtgs_110523 (SPAdes) (version 2) | ecosystem: Environmental > Aquatic > Marine > Epipelagic ...
TGATATTTATAACATATTAACTAAACAAACAAATTATGATCCAAAATTTAAAGAAGCTTTTGCTTCTGATTTGCGTATTTAGTGCTCATACTATTTATGCACAAACTACAACGATTTCGGGAACAGTGACTGATTCATCGAACAGTATGCCTCTACCAGGAGTTAATGTTGTAGAGAAAGGCACTATGAATGGTGCGACTACAGATTTTGATGGCAATTATTCAATTCAGGTATCTGACAAAAATGCTGTTTTACAGTTTTCTTTTCTTGGTTACCTAGACAATGAAATTTCTGTTTCTGGCCAAACTGTAATTAATGCAGCTCTGGAAGAGAGCTCTGAAGCACTCGACGAAGTAGTTATTACAGCTTTTGGTTTTGAAAAGAAGACTAAAGCTGCTGGTTATTCCATCACTCAAGTTAAGGGTGACGAATTAAATCGAGTAAAAACTACTAGCCCTTTACAAGCTTTGAGGGGTAAAGTTGCTGGTGTTAATATTAGCAATAGTTCTACTGGAATAAAAGGATCTGCCAGAGTCGTTATTAGAGGGAATAGTTCTTTTAACGGAAATAATCAACCTTTATACATTATTGATGGTATATCTCTACAAAATAATCAGCTTGGTTCTGCTGGTGAGTGGGGTGGAAGTGATAATGGTGATGGGCTTTCAGCTATTAACCCTGATGATATCAAATCTATTAGTGTTTTAAAAGGTGGTGCAGCCGCAGCACTTTATGGCTCTAGAGCTTCCAATGGTGTTATAATAATTAAGACAAAAGATGGTAAAGGCGCTAAAAATGGCTTAGGAATAGAAGTAAGTAACCAAACGGTATATACCTCTATTAACGATTTGTATGACCCTCAAACAACCTATGGGAATGGTATTGCTGGCGGTTTGCCAACAAGTCCAGGAGATCCATTTAATTCTTGGGGACCAAGAATGGATGGTTCGTTACGAACATCACCTATTGATGGCTCTCAACAACCCTATGAATATGCTGGAGATAATATGGAACGCGTTTTTTCAACAAGTGTAAATATGACAAACTCTATTGCACTTACTTCAAATACAGATAAAGGAAGTACTAGATTTTCTGCTACTCATATAGATGGTAAAGATGTTGCAGAAACCTCAACACTAAAACGAGTTGCTTTTTCTCTTAATACTACGCAGAAACTTTCTGATAAATTAACATTCAATGCAAGTGTAAAATTTCAAAATGTAGACGAAAGAGCAAACCCTATTGTATCAACTGAACCGGCGAGTATTACCGGCGCTCTTAGACGTTTTGCTCCAAACATAAATGTAAATAATTTTATTGGTGAATATGGTAATGGTACCATTGATGGTATTAATGAATTGTCAATTTTTGATGGTAACATATATAGAACAAACCCATGGTTTGCATTACACCGAAACCCATCCAACATGGCGAAAGAAAGATTACTTTCTGCTGTAAGTGCAAAATATGATATCAATGAGTCTCTTTATATAAGAGGACAAGCTGGGTTTGACAAGGCTACGAACCATTTTAATAATACATTGGCTAATGGTGCGAATTTAAATTGGCCTGGAATCCGTTTTTATCCACTAGGACAACTTCAACAACAAACACAAACTATTGACCAGTATGATGCTGATGTTTTTATAGGAACTGATTTTTTAAAGATAACAGATAAAATTTCATTGAATGGATTTGTTGGTGCAGGAACTTTTTCTACTAAGACAGAAAATACGGGAGTTCTTGGAAATCAAGTAGTAATCCCTGGGTTATATACTGTTCTTAACACTGCAGGTCAATCAGGATTATACGGATACCAAGCAAGAAAAATTAATTCTCTATATGGATCTGCTGAATTTTCATTTGCAGAAAACATATATTTAACAGCTACTGCGAGAAATGATTGGTTTTCAACGCTTTCAGCAGAAGGTAAGGATACTCCTAATAATGATCTTTATGGTTCTGTTAGTTTATCCGTATTATTATCGGATATGGTAGAGCTTCCTGAAGCTATCTCTTTTGCAAAAATCAGAGCAGGCTATTCTCAAGTTGCTGGTGGAGCTGGTAATCCTTACGGTTTAGGCTTAACTTATGGTCTAGTCGGACAAGGTCATTTAGGAAGTCCACTTGGAGCGATAAATGGAGGGGTCATTCCTAATGCAACTATAACTCCATTTGAAAAGAATGAGACAGAATTTGGTCTTGATTTAAAGTTATTTGACAATAAATTATCTGTTGATTTTGCTTATTATGAAAATCAAACATTAAGAGATATTGTTAACGCCGCTGCATCCCCTGCTTCTGGATTTAGTAGTACAACAATAAACCTTGGAGAAATAACGAACAAGGGTGTTGAATTGCTAGTAAATTGGAGAGCTATTGATAAAGAAGATTTAGCTTTAGATTTATCCTTTAACTATGCTAATAACAAAAGTTTAGTTGTTTCAACTGATGAAAATAATGGAATTATTCAAGCTGGAGTAGCTCAACTTTTTCAATCGAACATTGGGCACATGCCGGGACAACCATTTGGTGTTATTTACGGTAATTCATATGTAAGAGACGATCAAGGTCGAATTGTACATGAATTGATTAATGGAGTTCCATTACCAAAATCTGAAAACGTGAACAAAGTTTTAGGATTAGGCGTAGCTCCTACTCAAATTGGCTTAGGTACCAATATAAGATATAAGAACTTTACATTAAATGCATTCCTAGAAGGAAAATTTGGTGGAAGTATTGTTTCTAATACCAATAAAACAATGAAAGAGTTTGGATTACATCAAGTCACAGTTCCTTCAGGAGGAAGAGAAAATGGATTTGTCCCTGATGGCGTACTTGAAGATGGAAGTGCCATAACTCAAAGTCTTTCAGAAGCACAAATTTATGAATATTGGAACTTTACAAATAGTTCTGGTGCAAGTAAATCACAACTTGGAGAAGAGAATGTTTATAAAAATGATTTTGTAAGAATTAGTCAATTAAGCATAGCGTATCAAATACCTAATAATTTACTTAAAGACATGTTTATACAAAGTGCAAGTGTGTCATTGGTTGGAAATAATTTAGGGTTTTTATTAAACAAAGTTCCAAACCATGATCCAGAAGCATACTACAATACACGTAACGGTCAAGGAGTTGAAGCTAACTCAATGCCAATCGGAAAATCTTTTGGCCTATCATTTAACCTTAAATTTTAATTAAGATGAAAAAACTATTAACTTTATTTTTTACTCTATCCATGATGGTATTTACAACATCATGTGATAATGACTTTGAGGATCTTAATGTAGATCCAACAGCAAGTACAGATTTAGATGTGAATCCAAAATTCGCATATCTATTCTTAAAATCAGCAGGTGATGAATTTGAACATTCTTACACAAACATACTTTGTGCTGGACAACTAACTCAACAAGTAATAGATACAGATTTTCCACAAGGGAGCATATATACGACTCGTGAAGATCTTCAGGCTGCATGGTGGATAGTTGCATATCAAAATACAGTTAAGACTGTTGTTGATATTATTGCTCAGTTGGAGTCCGAAGGGAATACAGGAACTGAAATGGGAATTGCAAGAATTTGGAAAGCATATATTTTCCATACAATAGTGGATCAATATGGAGATACTCCATATTTTGGTGCTGGAGAAGGGTTTCTATCTGGAAATATTAGACCGGCTTATGATGATGCTCAAGACATCTATATGGATATGTTAAATGAACTTGAAGAAGGAGTTGCACAGCTTGGTTCACCCTCTACTTTAGGAACTGCTGATCTAATTTATGGTGGTGATACTGCTAAATGGTCAAAGTTTGGTAATTCTTTAATGCTTCGTCTAGCAATGCGTATTAAAAATGTAGATCCATCAGCTTCAACAGCTTGGGCAAATAAAGCTATTACTGGTGGAACAATGAGTTCTAGCTCAGATACAGCTTTTATGACCCATACAAATGGACCTGAACAACTTAATCAGAATGCTTGGGGAGTGTATCAACCAAGATATGTTAATGCACGAATAGGAGCAACAATTTATGATTGGTTAGCTGATCATGGCGATCCAAGACTAAATATCCTTGCAGACCCTAATGGTCCTGCAGCAGGAAATCGTTATGGCTTAGAAAGAGACCAGCTTCTAGCTATTTATGGTGAAACTCCAGAAAGTTACGCTAGAGTTAATCCTGCGATTACACAACTTGATTCGCCTTGGGTATTTATATCCTACGCTCAAACTTCTTTGTTAGAAGCGGAATTTGCTGCTTCTGCTGGAAATCACACTTTGGCTGAAACTAAATATAATGATGGTGTTACAGCTAATATGCAAATATGGGGATCGCATTATGATGCATCTTTAACTGTAGATAATTCTACTATTAATGATTATCTTACTGCAAATCCATATGATGCTTCTCAAGGAGAAAGAATGATTGGAGAACAATACTGGGCTGCATCTTTCTTTGATTTCTTTGAATCTTTTTCAAACTTTAGAAGATCAGGATATCCAGAACTTCAAGCTTTTGGTGGGCATGATCCATTTCCTGGTAATGTGACAAATGGAGCTATACCAAGAAGGTTAATGTATCCTTCTACTGAAGGTTCTGTAAATGCTAGTAATTTTGATGCTGTGGTACAATCGCAAGGTCCAAATAATCAAATAACTAGAGTTTGGTGGGATGTAAATTAATTAAAGTTATATTCTGAAATATTATTTATTTAAATTAAATTGATTAAATAAAGGAGAGGAAACTCTCCTTTATTTTTTTTATTAAATTTGTATATGAAAAAATCTATCAAATTATATGTTTTTTGGTTCATAATTAGTGTTCTTTTTTTATGTGTGTTATTGTTGGCTATTAGAAATCCTTCTTCGATATCAGATCAAAAACGCTTTACACTAGTGAGTTCTTCTTCTACAAACATTAATTTTAACAACAAGATAAAGGATACTAAAGAAAGTAACATTCTGTTGTACGCTAATTTTTATGGAGGAGCAGGTGTTGGTGTTGGTGATTTCAATAATGATGGACTTCAGGATCTTTATTTTGCAGGAAATTTGGTCTCAGATAAATTATATTTGAACCAAGGAAACCTTACTTTCAAAGACATTACAACTACTGCCGGAATTATTGATGACGGCGGTTGGTCAACAGGAGTTACTGTTGCAGACGTGAACAATGATGGATATGTAGATATATATGTTAGTAGGGAACTTTATGACAATAACCCAAAATGGAGAACTAACTTATTATACATAAATAATACTGATGGTACTTTCACTGAGTCTGCAAAAAAGTATGGTGTTGATGATTCACAACGAACTAGACATGCTACTTTTTTAGATTATAATAAAGATGGGTTACTGGATCTTTTCTTGTTAACTCAACCACCAAACCCTGGTGGATATTCAATGTTTTCTGGCACAGAGTTGTTAAAACCTGAATACCATTTAAAATTATTTAAAAATACTGGGAAAGATTCTTTTATAGATGTTAGTGAAGAAACAGGAATTAAGCAAACAGGATTTCCAAACGGAGTATCTGCTAGCGATTTAAATAATGATGGATGGACTGATTTGTATATAGCCAATGATTTTTATTCCCCTGATTTCTTATTTATTAATAATCAAGACGGAACCTTTACAAATATTGCTGATAATGCATTAAATCATATGTCTTATTATAGTATGGGTGTAGATATTTCAGATATAAACAATGATGCGCTTTTAGATATTTTTGTTGTAGATATGGTTGCAGAAGATAATTATCGCTCAAAATCAAACATGAGCGGAATGAACCCTAAAAGGTTTTGGGAAGTTGTTGAAGATAGTGGTAGTTATCAATACATGTATAACGCACTACAATTAAATAACGGAAATTCTACATTTAGTAATGTAGCTCAGTTTTCAGGAATGGCAGCAACAGATTGGAGCTGGTCAAATTTAATTGCAGATTTTGATAATGATGGATTAAAAGATACTTACGTAACAAACGGATTACTTTTTGATATACGTAATACAGATGCAGATAGAAATGTAGCTCGTTTTATAGATAAAATCAGGTACGATTGGTTAGAGAAATATCCAGATGGTGGAAATATTTCGAGTCTTTTTGATATTTTAAATTTAGAAGATGTGACGGCATTAATGCCCTCGCAACCCTTAAAAAATTACGCCTTTAAAAACAAGGGCAATCTAGAGTTTCAAAAAGTGATGGAAGAGTGGGGGTTGAATGAAGAATCCTTTTCTAACGGGTCTGCTTATGCTGATTTAGATAATGATGGAGATTTAGATATTGTGGTAAATAACATTAATAGTGAGGTATTTGTATATCGAAATAATTCAGAAACCTTCTCAGACAGTAACTTTATTAGAATAGAATTAAGTGATGCGCAACACAGGCCTGTTTTAGGGACGAGAACAAATATATATTCAGATGGCGAAATACAAATGCATGAAACCACGAATGTTCGTGGAATTTACTCTACAAGTGAGCCTTTTGTACATTTCGGACTCAAAAAGTCCACAAAAGTGGACAGTATTGTAGTCACATGGCCAAATCAAACCATAACAGTAAAAAGAAACCTTGAGGTCAATCAAACCATACAATTAGCAATGAACGAAGCTTCATTGTCTAATGAAAAACAATCTAAAAAAGAAGAACCTCCCTATTTTTATAACTCTACAGATACGTTTGGTATTAATTTTAATCATGAAGAAAATAAGTTTGATGATTACCAATACCAAGTCTTACTGCCACACAAACTCTCACAGATGGGACCAGCCCTGGCAAAAGCGGATGTTAATAAGGATGGATTAGAGGATGTATATCTAGGCGGTGCAAGTGGCTTTAGCCCAATGTTATATGTTCAAAAAAGCGATGGTAGTTTTTATTTAAGCAATTCAAGTTATTGGGCAAAAGAAAGTACTTATGAAGATGTTGATGCCCTTTTTGTTGATGTCAATGGAGATGGTCATCAAGATCTATATGTGGTAAGTGGCGGAAATGAATATCCAGCAAACGATCTAAATTACAGGGATCGTATCTACTTTAATGATGGAAAAGGAAACTTTTCAAAAGGCTCTATTAAAAATATAAATCCCCTCAGCGGATCCGTTGTCAAAGCTTCAGATTATGACAACGATGGGGATATGGATCTCTTTGTAGGAGGACGTCATGTGCCACACCAATATCCGTTACCAGCCAGCAGTATGTTATTAATAAATGAAAATGGAAACTTGGTTAATAAGACTCAAAACCTAGCAATAGAATTTGAAAACATTGGAATGGTAACGGATGCTATATGGAATGACTACGATGCTGATGGTGACCTCGATTTAACGTTGGTGGGAGAATGGATGCCTATCACCTTTTTTAATAATGAAAAGGGTAAACTGATAAAAACAGCGATGGAAGGGCTTGAAGATACTTCAGGCTGGTGGTATAGTTTAGAACAAGGTGATTTTGACGGCGATGGTGATATGGATTTTATTGCAGGAAACCTTGGACTTAATTATAAGTACAAAACATCAAAAGAAACGCCTTTTGATATCTATTACAACGACTTCGATGTTAACGGAAAAAATGATATTGTTTTAGGGTATTACAATAACAATAAGCATTACCCTTTAAGAGGGTTTTCATGTTCGTCAGAGCAAATCCCAGTGCTCAAAGAGGAAATAGGGAAATATGATATTTTTGCCTCCTTAGAAATTGATCAAGTGTATGGTGGGGATAATTTAGAAAATTCACTTCACTATAAAGCAAAGACATTTGCCTCTTCTTACATAGAAAATAGGGGTGACGGCCGTTTCAAAATATCCTCGCTTCCATATCAAGCTCAATTTTCTAATATCAATGATATTTTGGTAGAAGATTTTAATAATGATGGCCATTTAGATGTGCTCACAGTTGGCAATATGTTTGTATCAGAAATAGAAACTCCAAGAAATGATGCTGGCAGTGGACTTTTAATGTTTGGAGATGGAGCAGGAGCATTTTCAGTTTCAACAAGTCAACAAAGTGGGTTTTTTGCCAACAAGGACGCCAAAAAAATGGTAATAATTTCCAATCAAATGGAAAGAAAAATAGTGGTATCAAATAATGACGATAAACTCCAGTGTTTTACCATCATAAATAATATTAAATAAAAGTTATGAAGTGTTTTTTACTAGTTCTTATTAGTAGTTTTTCTGTTTTGGCATTTTCACAACACACAGAAACAATCAAAACAGATTCTACGATCATCTACTACGGCCGAGAACACTTTTTAATTGAAGGAACTGTCATTGCAGACTCCCTTAAGGAAAGCCCCTATGATCGCTTACCAATTTCATATAAACAAAAAGTAAGAGAACCAGTCTGGGACTTATCAAAAGCATCCGCAGGAATAACGGTGCGATTTCACTCGAATTCGACAAGCATTACTTTAAAATGGTCTCTTTTAAATGATTTTCAAATGAATCATATGGCATCTACAGGAATTAAAGGAGTAGATTTATATACAAAGTTTAAGGGTCAGTGGAGGTATGTGACAACAGCAAGACCTACCGACACCATTAATGAGCAGAAGCTCATAAAAAATATGACACCTGAGTTTAGAGAGTATAAATTATTTTTACCCCTATATGACGGCGTCACCAAACTGGAAGTAGGAATAGACTCTATAGCCTCAATTAAAAAAGCAACGCCCGCTACTTTAAAGCCTATTGTTTTTTATGGTACAAGCATCACCCAAGGTGGCTGTGCGTCCCGACCTGGTATGGCTCATACTAACATTATATCCAGGAAATTGGATGTGGACTGTATAAATTATGGATTTAGCGGAAATGGAAGAATGGAAACGCCTATTGTGGAGTTGATTTCAGAAATTGGCGCTCGTTTTTATGTCATTGAATGTTTGCAAAATATGGATTCACACCAAGTGAAGGAGCGGGTTAGACCATTGGTGGATATGATTAGAAATAAGCAGCCGTTTACGCCAATAGTTTTAGTGGAAAACATGATGTATAAGGCGGCTTTTTTAGATCAAACTATAGAAACCGAATTGATTCAGGAAAATACAGTACTTAAAAATGAGTATGATAAAATTATAAAAAGTGGCACTCTAAATATTTTTTATATCAAAGACAATCAAGACCTTTTATTAGATAATGAAGGAACCGTAGATGGGGTACATCTTACTGATTTAGGTTTTTTACGATATGCAGATTATTTGATGGAAAATTTTAAAAAATTCAAGCTTATTAAGGATTAGCTTATTTTTTGTGATGATTTAATTCTTTACTTAATAATTGAACTTTTTCATAAGGCACTTCAATTAATTTATTTTGACCTTCACTGAGTTTGTGTTTTTTATTCACTGCTACACTGTTAAAAATCTGTGTATCTGAACTTGGCCATATAATGGTCAATGTTTGTATCATTTCACTTTGACCCAATCCTATTTCTGCTTGTAAACTGTTTGCTCCAAAACTTCCACCTGTATTAATGGTATAAAAAATAGTTCTACCGTTATCTAAATCAAGCTTTAGTTTAGTTCCTATAGCACTTCGGTTTGACTGTACACCTTCTAAATTTAGTATAATCCAATTATTCTCAAATGTTGGGTTTTCAAAACAAACATTTGTATAATTATCTCCTTCGTAAGCACCTCCTAAAACCGCATAAATATCTTGATCTCCGTCATTATCTAAATCTGCAAAACTCACTCCATGTCCTTTTTGAATATGCCCAAACCCACCAGCTGAGGTTACTTCTTCGAATGAAATTCCATCTACATTTCTAAACATCCTATTAGGAACAACAGAAGTAAATTCCGGGGAGCCTGTACCTATGTAAAAATCCAACCATCCATCATTATCAAGGTCTCCAAAATTACTCCCCATTGCATAAAAACTTTTGTCAATATTAATAGCATTACTCTGTTCACTAAAGGTTTCATCGCCATTATTAATATAGAGTTTAGATTTATCTGATAGGACTTTTTCTCCTTGTAATTCTTTTACAAAATCTCCAGCTACATTTTGTATGTTACGTGTATCGTAACTAGCTACAAGAATATCATTAAACCCATCATTATTTACATCCCAAAACCAAGTGGGGAAACTAAAATTAGGTCCTTGAACACCTGCTGTTTCAGAAATATTTTCAAATTTCCCAAAATTGTTCTTGAATAATAAATTATTTCCTCCCATGACAGAAATATATAGATCTGGCCACTTATCGTTATTAATGTCACCAAAAACAACTCCTTTAACAAATCCTTCAATTGAGGAGAGGTTATAATTTGAAGATTCTTCTATAAAACTCCCATCTTTTTGATTTATATATAGCTCACAAGGATGTGACTGTTTTTCGTTTGATTCATTTCCAACAAAAAGATCTAAATAGCCATCATTGTTTACATCAGCCCAAGAAGCTGTTTGACTAGGGTGGAAGGAAAGTAGCCCTGCACTTTTTGTAACATCAGTAAAAGTTCCATCTCCATTATTTTTTAGAAGCGAATTTGGATGATTACCACCTTCACCCAGCCAAGCTCCTCTTAAAACAAAAATATCTATATTTCCATCGTTATCATAGTCTGCATGAATGCAATTGAGACCACTAACAATTCCCGTTAACCCTGCTTCTTCTGTTGTGTCGATAAATCCATTACTAGTGTTTGTATATAACTTACTCTGATCAGACATTCCATAGGACGTTATGAAAATATCGAGAAAGCCATCGTTGTTAAAGTCATCGATACTAACTCCTCCAGATAAACCATCTTGAGCTATCCCAAATTTTGAACTGACTTCTTTGAATGCCTTAATTTTTTTCTGTTCAATATTCCAATTAGGGTAGTTTATTCTATATCTTTCAGGAACATTATTTGGGTGTTCACCAATAGTCATATGTGCTAAATTCAAAAGCCATTTGTAGTTGTCGTTAGGGAATTTTTCATATATCTGTGTATAAATCTCTATTGCTTTTTTAGATCCATTTACATCAATGTGAAAGGCTTGATCTTTTAAGGGTAAAATACAAGAGTAAGAATTATGATTATTTTGACAATTATTGACCTCTCCTAGTCTCAAATAGCTAATGGCAAGTAAGTCGATAATGGGTAGTAAATCTTTTGTAATTAGATCTTGATAAGTTAATTGTTGTCTTATAATTAAATTTTCAATTTCATTAATGCATGTCTGAATTTCGCCAGCTTTTAAAAGTTGTTGACAATATTTATACCATGTTATTATTTTTTTTTCTGGCTCAACTTTTGAAATTTGTGCTAGGTATAAATCTGCAAGTTTTTCATTCCAATGGTAATAGTTTACTGGGTTTCCTTCTAAATACAGGGTTTTTAGTGCATCAACCATTGAAAATGTATCTGAACTATTTCCTGAACTGCCTTGCTTGTAAAGCTCTTGGCTATTAATTTTAGTTGTAGAGACAAAAAATAGCAACCAAAGAAAACATTTAACTTTCATACTTAAAAACTCAAATTACTTTTTGAAATACTGACAAATTTATTTTGCCTTTTATTTAAAATTAAACATTTTTTTGGGTATATGAGTAAATTAAATAAAAGACATGAAAAATTACTGAGTTAGATAATGCGGATTGTATAAAGGTACAAACTTTACTGAACTACTAATTATAATCTAAAAATATACGTTAGTGAGTTTAAATATGTTATTGGTCGAAGTAATTAATTAGACATTAATCATTATGTTATATTAATTTTAGAATAATTTTTCTTCTATTAGCTTATATTTAATCAAAGAGGAATGGTCAAACTACTATTTTTATTTCAATTATTTAACTTAATTAATCAACAAAACTAAAAAAATGAATATTTCTTTAAAATTTTACAAATTATCATTGGCATTACTTATTAGCTTTCCTTTTTTGTCATGTGATGTCGATGTTAATGAAAGCTATTCCCCACCGCCCTTATCAACTATTACTGAATTTGTTGCAAGTAATTCTGATTTGAGCAATTTGGCTGCTGCACTAAGTGCTGCCGATGGAAACTTACTAAGTCTTTTAAATGGTGGTAACTATACTCTTCTTGCGCCAAATAATTTTGCATTCGAACTTTTTTTAGCTAATAATGGTTTCACTTCAATAGATGAAGTACCTACAGATATACTCGAAAATATTCTGCTAAACCATGTCATTAGTGGTACAGTAAGATCTTCTGATCTTACTACGGCTGTTAGTGGATACACATCAACAAATGCCACAAATACAGATGGGGATTCTCTTAGTATGTATTTCTCAACTAATAACGGTGTTGTTTTTAATGGAGTTACAAGGGTCCTTAATCCAGATATAGCTACTTCAAATGGTGTTGTGCATGTAGTCGATATTTTAATAGAACTCCCAACTGTAGTAACATTTGCTACTACAAATCCTGGTTTTGAAACTTTAGTTACAGCTCTTACAAGGGATGATCTAAGTGAGGATTTTGTTTCAATATTATCAACAACAACTGAACCCGCCCCCTTTACAGTGTTTGCGCCAACGAATGAAGCATTTAGTTCATTATTTTCTGAACATGGTGTTGAGTCCTTAAATGATATTGATACAGCTACCCTTGAATCAACTCTAGGCACCCATGTAGTTGCTGAGGCAAATGTTAGATCTGAAGATTTATCTGATGGTATGTTAATTACAACAATCGGAGATGATTTAACTATTTCTGTTGGTACTGGGCCACAACTAGTTGATTTGAATGGTAGAACAGCAAATATAATAGCTGTTGATATCCAAGCATATAATGGGGTTATTCATGTCATTGACAATGTAATGTTACCACAACTATAAATATATTATTTATCATACTTTTTAAGTTTCCTAATTCAGTTTGGAGATACCAATAAAGGATCTTATTTCAAATATTTCTAATTCATAACCAATTAAACCATTAGTGTGTTAAGAATGGTTATTAGTCGAACAATTTTTTAATTAGCCATTATTTGCATTTAATTTACTTAACATTAATTGTTTTAGTTTAAGATTAGTTAAATTTTTTGAA
>Ga0209199_1004406_pt1 | contig 12977 bp, 15 predicted proteins | sample COGITO_mtgs_1105_7_FD_184805 | JGI IMG/M metagenome (GOLD analysis project Ga0209199, IMG submission 184805) | Pelagic marine microbial communities from North Sea - COGITO_mtgs_110523 (SPAdes) (version 2) | ecosystem: Environmental > Aquatic > Marine > Epipelagic ...
CATCTCAACGTCAGCATCGACAAGGATGTGTGTGTAACGATCAAACTTAGCTTCTTCTGCATCTTGAAACAGTCCGTTTACTTTTGCCATCTTAAGTTCTCCTTAATTCCCACGGTGGGGGTCAACTTATAGAATCACCTTACATAATTCCCTCGGTGGGGTCAACAGAATTATTTCCACTGGTGGGGTCATTTTCCACTGGAGGGGGTACGGTCATTTTCCACTGGAGGGGGTACATCAGTGATCGCTTATATAAACACATGCTTATATTCGAATATTTATATATGTTTATATGCTTATATTTATATATGTTTATATGCTTATATTCGAATATTTGATTGCAACAATTTGTGATTTGACTCTTGCGCAAAAATAATGTGCGACAAAAATGCAACTGATTCGACTCGGTAAATATTTCTCTTGCGTGTGACATTCTTGCAACGTGGCATTTTTGCAACGATTCGGTCAAGCGGAAAAATACTATTGACTCTTTCATATTCCTTCAAGTTTTTTGTTTATGATTCGTTCTCCGGCTTCTGAGCTATGCAAAAATTGGAGTAGATATGCACAAAACGCATAACTAAGTTTTGATTCGGCATCCCCCATTTTTAACACGGTTCCACAAAAATTGTCAATAGGGTCTGGGACGCTCTAAAACGGCGTTTTTAAGCCATGTTTGAGTCTGGTAGGGCGTAGGTCATAAAATTGATTCCCCGCAATATTCACTGAATCGGCCTTAAAATTGGCTTAAATTCGACTATATATTATATAGGGCTTGCAACCGCCCGGTTTATCCCGTAATGATTCTTTATGGAAACTTTGAGCCGAGAAAGGGCCGAATCAATGACTGACTCCGAAATTCAAACCGTACTGAACAAAATTAACTTTTATGCGCAGCAATTGGCCGACTCTGCCAAGGTGGCATATTGGGTTGAAGCTGATAACAAAAAGTTTCACATAGATGATTGTAAGGGATCAATAAAAGTCCTTAACGAATTGATCTATTCTCTATAACCAACCAACACCGATACAAGGAACCGATACAATGGAAACTCGCATTTACAACCGTCGCCCAATACTAGCTAAACGCCGCAAGACTCAACGCTTAAACCATATAGCAAAGCGCCTATTTCAATTGAACGCCGTTTTATCGGTTGCGCTTGTTGCCTATGTTTTGACAAAATATGGTTACGCTTACAAAAACGATATTGGAATCTTTATCCCTAATATCGGCGGCTATAACTTTACATTCGGAGGTTGAACCCATGAAACATGAAAAGCAAGCCCGCGCCCTAATACGCAAAATTATCCGCAGCGCCCGCCAAGATTGGACAACTTGCGTTTATGTTAGACCCTACGGTGATTATGAGACAATAAACGATAGGCAACATGAGGGCGAAATTCTCGACGCGGTTTTTTGTTGTGATGAAACTGTCATCAGATTCCACGATATGACAACCGGGCGACACCTTGGCTCTGTTCTGGTTGTTCTGGAATATGACCGGGAACCGGACGAAATAATCTCTGATCATACGGATAACGATTATATCAACCGCCTATTAACTCACATTGGAGCTTGAACCCATGAAACTTACTATTGAACAAACTGTCGCCGCTATGCTGACCGAAAACACTGGCACCCACTTTCTCGACAGCGGCGGGGACTGTGGCCGTGCATGGCAGCAAAACCTTGGCAAAACTGCCGCCGACTTTGAAGTTCAACCTAGCGCCACCGCTGAGGTATATGTCAGGGAATGGCAAGGGAAGCTGACAGCCGAAGTTTTACCCTGCGTTAATGTTTTCCACTTGCTGACAGGTGGCGCATTAGAACTCGACAGCCTGTGCCATGAATTTAACGCCATGCCTGTCGAGAATTGGGGCGGTGATTATAATGGCGTATCGCTTGAAGGTCAGGAATTGCTCGACCTGCGTGGCTTCTCATTTGATGAAAGCGACTGCCAAAGTTTCAACACTTACAACTGGGCCGCTAATCACTCCCAAGTTTTCCAAGGGGTCGAGCTAATCCTTGCTGGGGAATATGGCGACGATAAATATATCCTGCTTCAAATGCATGGCGGAGCTGACGTTCGCGGCGGATATACTGACGCCAAGCTATTCAAGCTGGCAGATCATGCTGAGTTTTATAACGTAGTGACTGAGGACTGTGGCTTCTCTGATGAGACTGGGGAAGTGTCCTTGTCATGGCACGGGGAATGGATCGACAGCGAGGGCGGCTGTGCTAGTGATGAGGACTTATTAGCCTTCGCCCTTGCCTGTGGTGCATCACTCGAAAACCCTTCGGTTGTTATCGAGGGCGACGCTTACTTAGACTTTTGAGCGGGAGTTAGTACAATGAGCAATAGCGATACAAGGGCGCACGGCAGCCCATACGATAGAGGGTCAGCGGATTCATACTATGGCCGCCCATTGTCCCCGCATTACTGGCCTAATGGTACTTACAAGGGATACCGCATAGAGCAAAGCGAGATGACATTGCCGCAAGTGAAGGAATATTACTTGGGATATTATGACAATGAGGCGGCAGGAAACTTTAAAGATTGGGGTAACGAGTGATGGAATGGCGAGTCTATATTCTAACGGGCGGCAAGCGGTTTTGCTTTCATTCAACCGCTAGTAAATCGGAAGCCCTAGACAAGTTGCTAGTATTGGAAAGGCGGCACGATTCACGCTATCAATTCGAGATTGAACCGCACGTTTTCTAAGATACATCCCACGCTCTAACATTGGCCCCGCTTAGGCGGGGTTTTTGTCGTTTTGTCAATAGTTTGACCCATGGAATTGAACGGGCGTTCAGTTAATGGGGCGCAGTTTAATACTGGCGAATCACTTGCGAGATGTGGGCGAATCGCCTATCCTCTGTCAAGTTTTTCTTTTGTTTACTCACGTTTTGTTACAGTTTTGTACGTTTGTGTAACATTAGTAACATTTTCGTTGGGGCCCCTTGACATTACGGGCGAATCATTTGCGGCGGCCCGTTAACGACACCTGAATCCAAAACAAAAAATTACTTTCGTACACCTGCGACATAATGTCACTACCCCCACAAGGTTCAAGCGAATGTTGGAAAAAACGACAAATCCAATGAAACTTTCTTTCGTTGTAAAACAGTCGCTTGTAAAATAGTTGAAAAAAGTATGTATAAAATTCTCAAAAGGGTCACTATAGTATATTGAGAGAGTAACTTAAGTTATCACATAAATTATTATCACTACGATTTATACTACTAGGTCATAGAACATAAGTTATAACTATAGTTACCACTATCTCTTATTCCCTACTAGCCAAACCAAGAAGTGTGTCTTCAAGTTATAACTATAGTTACAGAGTTCTTGCCGATGGGCTAGTGAGGAATATCGACTACCCACTTAAGTTACCCTTAATCTTGTCGTTAATAGCCCGTAGGGCGGAGACTACCGTTATGATCGCAGCATTACCCTACAGTAAGTTAGTAGAGAAGCACATCTTGGAATGTATCCAAGGTGGCATAGGTATCCGTCAAATGATTGCCTCAATGCAGCACCTACAGGATGCACCAAAGTCTTTATCTACCATGTACAAAATCTATGGGTCGTTCATTGAGATGGAACGAGCGAAGATCAATGGTGCTGTCGGTAAGAAGGTCATAGACCAAGCCTTAGATGGTGACTTTAAATCACAAGAGTTGTTCCTACGATCTAAGGGTGGCTGGAGTCCAACTCAGACTAACATTGAAGTTGAGCAAGAGACTGACCCTGACCTAGACGAAAGTGCTGTTGATACACTTATGTCGTTACTTGGATACAACGAAAATGCCCCCGAAGAAGAAGAAGAAACAACCTGTGCCTGTGAGGAAGATAACTGCCGATGCTCTTAGAGGATTACCTCAGAGTAAAGTTAAGGACATCTTCGAGCAACTAGGGCCACAGAAGACCGAAGAACTCAAGCATGACTGGATGTTCTGGGCTAGAGACAACCAACTGGAGCCTATCAATGACGATTGGAACACTTGGTTCATTAACGCTGGTCGTGGATTTGGTAAAACTAGGTCAGGCGTTGAGTGGGTTAGAGATAATGTTAAGCGTGGTGTTAAGCGTATAGCTGCTGTAGCTTCCACTAACTCAGATATTGAACGAGTTATGGTCAAGGGTGAATCTGGTTTCCTATCGGTATGCTGGAAGGGTGACAGAACCTACGCAGGTAAGAAGATGGGGTTTCCTGAGTGGTCTCCAACTAAACGTACACTCACATGGGAGAATGGAGCGCAAGTACAGTTCTTCTCCGCTGAGGAACCTGAGCGTCTCCGTGGCCCACAGTTTGAGTTAGCATGGTGTGATGAGACCGCTGCTTGGAACAAGGATATGGACACTTGGCAGATGCTACAGTTTTGTATGCGTCTAGGTAAACACCCAAGGATCATGGTTACGACCACACCTAAGCCAACTAAACTTATTCGTCAGATACTCAAAGACCCTAAGACTGTAGTTACCACTGGTAGTACCTTTGATAACTCAGCCAACCTAGCTAACACATACCTCACTGCCGTTAAAGAGCAGTACGAAGGAACTAGACTAGGTAGACAAGAGCTTTACGCAGAAGTCCTAGAAGAAGCTCAAGGAGCCTTGTGGACTACAGCTATGCTAGATGACGCCTCAGTTAAGCATGAGGCAGTCCCAGACCTTTCCCGTATTGTCGTTGCACTTGATCCCGCTGTTACCTCTAACGCTGAGAGTGACATGACGGGTATTATTGTCGCAGGTATTGACATTAACGGTATTGCTTATGTCCTTGGAGATTATACCGACAGGTTATCACCACAAGGTTGGGCATCCAAAGCTATTCAACTGTATCACCAATACCAAGCTGACCGTATCGTAGCGGAAGTTAACCAAGGTGGTGATATGGTTAAGCAGACGATCCACGGAGAAGACCCTACAGTACCCTATAAGGCTGTTAGAGCATCTCGTGGTAAGTTCGCTAGGGCTGAACCTGTATCGGCACTGTACGAGCGTGGTTTGGTAAAGCATGTGGCTAATCCCCCTGATGGGGCTTCGCTAAACGAACTAGAGACACAAATGAGAACATGGGAACCACTAGGGTCGATTGGCTCCCCAGATAGACTTGATGCCTGTGTGTGGGCAATTACAGACCTCTCACTTAACGGATATGCGAAACCCAAACTGACCCTCGCTTACTCAAGTGCCAAGGGACTTTCACAGAAATGATAATGGAACCTACCTCATGGTTAAGAAGCTCTCAGAGGCCAAAGCTAAATCCACTCTTGGTGTAGCTGGCGATAACACACATAACGGTCAAATCCGTGCTGATGAGTTTCTCCCTGAACTGCGTGGCAAGAAAGCCATTCGCAAGTACCGTGAGATGCGTGACAATGACAGTACCGTTGGCGCTGTTATGTATTCTGTTGAGCAAATCCTTCGTGATGTTGACTTGCACGTTAACCCAGTTGATGAGAGTGATGCAGCTAAAGCGGAAGCTGACTTCGTTAAGAGCGTTCTTGATGACATGGATCATACACTAGATGACCACATTGCAGAAGCCTTGTCGTTTCTGTCGTATGGCTTCGGTTGGTTCGAGGTTATCTACAAGCGGCGTGTTGGCCCAACTGAGCGTTCTGATAAGAAACACTCTAAATACACAGATGGTCGTATTGGTGTGCGTAAAATTGCAGCCCGTGCGCCTTGGACTATAAATAAGTTTGACGTAGATCAAAAGACTGGTGATGTTCTAGGTATTGAGCAGTCAGTTGGGCTTATGGCAAGCAAAAACTATATCCCACTTAATAAGTCCTTGTATTACCGAACTACCTCAATAAATGGTGATCCAAGTGGCCGTAGTATTCTTCGTAACGCTTATACTTCTTACGAGTACCTTAACAACTTACAGGCTATTGAGGCCATTGCGGTTGAGCGAGAACTTGCGGGTATTCCTGTCGCTCGTATTCCCGCTGAGTATCTTTCTGGGGACGCTTCTTCTGCTCAATCAGGATTTGTACACAACTTGCAACAAATCTTACGAGACGTTAAGTTCAACGAGCAAGGTTACATTATACTGCCATCCGACACCTACCCCGATAAAGATGGAGCCCCTTCCTCCACTAGATTAGTTGACATTGAGCTTATGGCATCCAATGGTAAACGTAACATTGACATCAATCCAATCGTTAGTCGTTACCAGCATGACATTGCTCGTTCTGTACTTTCTGAGTTTCTTCTGCTTGGTTCCTCTGGGGGTTCTTATGCCCTCTCCAAGTCGAAGACAGACCTGTTCCTCCGTGCGCTTGAGAGTTACATCCAAGCAATCGTTGACGTTCTCAACAAACAGTTGGTCGAGCGTCTTTGGCAGTTGAACGGTCTGAATTATGACCTGATGCCAACAATTACTGCTGGTGATGTAGCTCCACATGATCTTCGTGAAGTTGCAGCCTTCTTGCGTAACTTGAATGGCGCTAACATTGACGTATCCTCTCACCCAGAGGTTGTTAAAGACCTCATGGACATAGCTGACTTGGAATACGACCCTGATGTTGGTCAGCCCACTACAGTTGAAGAGGAAGAGTAACAATGGCAAGTCTAGCAGATAGAGTATTTGATAACGGCCTTTCGATACTAGATACAGAAGCAAACGCTATCTATATCACATCACAAGAGGCATCTACCTACGCAGAGGCTACCGCCACTTATGCTTTAGGGAACTCAGCCACAATTTCCATCGGCGCACCTTCTGATCGGGGTGCTGGTGGACGTGAGGTTACTGTAGCTTCCCTGACTGACGGTTCTGTAACAAGTACAGGCACAGCCACACACTTTGCCATAGTTGACACTGTTAACTCAAGGTTGCTGGTGACTAACACTTTGTCGGCATCTCAATCCGTAACTTCTGGTAATACTTTCTCGTTAGGTTCTTTCTCAATCGGTATTCCTGATCCTGCATAGGTGACTTATGGTTAAACTAGTAAATAGGGCTAAGATGTCCACGCCCACCACTAGTACAGGCCCGTTAAGTTTAGGTTCTGCGATAGATGGGTACAGGAGTTTTACTTCTGCTGGGATAGTAGACGGAGATGAAGTACGGTATGTTATTGAAGATGGTAATGACTGGGAAATAGGAACTGGGCTTTATTCTGGTCAAGTTGGATTAACTGGGAGCTTGTTTAACGTAAGTGGTTCTAGTGGTTCTTGGATACAGAGAACAGTAGATTTATCTTCCTACTCAGGTGCTACTGTTAGGATAGTGTTTAAACACACGGTTGCTTCAACTGGCACAAGTTACCTTGCTGATCTTCAAATAGATGAAGTCAATATAGATAATAACTCCTACAACTTCGAGTCTAGTACGCATGGTTTTCAGACTACCTTTAATGGCTCCTACGGTGATTACTCTGATGCAATTTTTACAGATCTTTCTACTGGAACTTCGGGTGAAAGGTGGAATAGGGACGCCGCTGGAACCCCCTCTGGTAGCACAGGCTTAACGACAGGGGCTAATGGTACAAGCTGGTATGTATACACGGAATCCTCCAACCCCGCTGTAAACGGCGACATATTCTGGCTAAGAAGCCCTCAGATAACCTTAAGTCAAAGTGCGGGAAACTTAACCTTTTATGAGGCCCGTTTAGGCTCTACTATTGGTGACTTGGATGTCTATGTAGATGTTATTAACGGTGGAAATATAGTTTTATCCCGCAACGTAACGGAAAGTAGTAACTCAAACAATGCGCTAGATTTAAGCGGTTCCGCTGTGGTGTTTGTTTCAGCAACGGCTGAGGATTTATCTTCTGGGGGGTTGGCCCAGACTGTCGCTTCAACTTCAAGCACCTCTCAGACGGAGTTAGCTGTGTACCCTGTTGCAGACTACGGTTCAGCTAAGTTAATTGTGACAGCTAAACGTGGTACAGACAGACAAATGTCTGAGTTGCTAGTCATACATGACGGTACAACAGCAGTAGCTACGGAGTATGGACAGATATACACTGGAAACCCCCTAGCTACTTTTGATGTAGATATATCAGGTGGAAACTTTAGGCTTTTAGCTACAGCCACTTCTGCCACGACAACAAACTACACAATTAAAGAGATAGCTGTAGACGCTTAAGAGGTAATTGAATGTTAGGCTTTTCCCCACTAGCCTCTAATCCTCTGGGCGACGATGGGGGCGTAACAAACATAGAGCTTACGGCAAGTAACATTGCCTCACAAGCCCCATCAGTAGATAACACTACCTTAACACAAACCCACAGTTTAGATGCAGATGATCTATCTTCTGGTTCCCCTCTCCTACAAACCGTAAGTCTTACTCAGAGTCATATTGTAACTAGTGTAGACCTTACCTTTGGTACACCAGTTCTAGGTGGCCCAAGTATTACACAAGAGCATGACTTAACCTTCTTAGGCATACTGACAGGCATACCTGTCTTGCCACAAGCAAATGTAGCAGAAGACGAAACTTTCACAGCCCCTGCGACAGAGACTGAAAGCCCAGACATTGGTACAGTTAACCTAGCACAAAATCAAAACCTTTCTGCCAATAGTTTAACTACCCAACAGCCAACAGTAAGTATCTTTGCTTTATCACAGACTTCCGTTATCCAGCCAGATGACATCTTAACACCTGTCCCCGATGTTGATGAGCCAGTTGATCCTAATGCTATCATAGTTAGAGAAATAGAGGAAATAGAGCAAATGTTCGGAGGATGGCAGAGACGTACATACGAAGTTCCAGATGGTCGCCTAGTTCAGTCTGAGCGTGAAATACAGTCTACTCACGGTGACGTTGTATCTATTGACAGAAAAGCAAAGTCCCTCCTCAAGTTTGGTAAGTCAGCAGAACTAGTTGCAAACACTTTAGAGACTGTTTGGACAGTTGGCGGCAATGAGGCTTATGTCTCAGATAACGATATTACTCACATCTCCTCCTCCTCTGGTTTTGATACACAAGAAGTCAGAGTTGAGGGTCACACAATATCAGGAGACGACTTAACCTTTGTGGTTCAGTTAGTTACACTAAGTGGTCAGACACCCGTAGCACTGAACACAGGTGTTGCAAGAATATCAAGAATATCTAACAACAGCGGTACAGAACTTGTTGGTCGTGTAGTCGCATATGAGGACACGGCAACTAGCAATGGTGTACCAACTGATGAAACTAAGATACACATTGATATTCCTCTGGGGTTTCAACAGTCCTTCAAGGCTGCGACATCTTTCAGCAAAGAAGATTACTACGTTATGACTGGTTTCTATGGGGCGGTAAGTGCCAAACAGTCTGCTGCCGTTGACTTCTACATTGAAGTAAAGAAACCAAATGGGGTATTCTTGCAGACAGCTTGCTTTACCGCATCTTCAACTGGCGGAAACTCTGACATAAGCCTTGATCCCGCAATTATTGTACCAAAGAACTCAGATGTTCGTGTGAGATGTGAGACAACGGATAACAACGCAGTCGTATTTGGTATATTTAAAGGTTATTTAGCGAAGGTTACAGGATAATGAAAGTTGGACAAAAGGTATCTTGGAATAGTTCTGGTGGAACTGCCCGTGGCATTATACGTCAGGTTGTTCGTGAGGGTAAGGTCTCTGGCATACCTGTAAAGATAACAGGCACAAAAGAAGAACCTGCTGCTCGTATTGAGATCATTGATGACGAAGGTAAGCCCACAGGTACTATGGTGGGCCATAAGCTATCAACCCTTCGCAAAGCACAATACGCCAACGACATCTTCACCACTGAGCCAGAAGCTATCTCTCGCTCTATGGATTTAGGCATGGGTGGAGCCACTCATGTTTCTGACTACAATGGTCAGGCTGTTTATATGCCAGCAGAAAGCCACGAGGCGTACCTTTCGTTCTACGAAGGGGGTGAGCCTACAGAAGAGACAGAAGAGCCTTCAGTGAGCCGTATAGAGGCTCTCAGGGCTGTTGTAGCTGAGATACTAAAGGTAGACTTTGCTAAAGCTGAGTATCAGGGCGAAACTGTCACTCTAAATAAGCCTCGGCGTATCAAAGGTGGCAACAAGAAGTTTGAAGTGTTCGTACAGAACGGTGGCAAGGTTAAGCGGGTAGCTTTCGGAGACCCTAACATGGAAATTCGTCGTGATGATCCTAAAGCTCGTGCCAATTTCCGCTCCCGCCATTCTTGCGATACCAAGAAAGATAAAACAACGGCTGGCTACTGGTCATGTCGTATGTGGGAATCCAACACATCGGTGGGTGAAATGACAAAGAATATCGAAGGTAAAATCCTCAAGACTGACGACGAACAGCGTATGGTCTACGGATGGGCTTCTGTAGTTACAGAAAAGGGTGAGGCAGTTATTGATCGTCAGGGTGACGTTATCGAAGCTGGCACACTGGTAAAAGCCGTTAACGAATTTATGGAGCATGTGCGGGTCGGCAAGGCCATGCACGTTGGAGATCAGGTTGGCGTAGTTGTCCACTCTCTTCCTATCACTAAAGAAATTGGTGATGCTCTTGGTATCCAGTCTGATCGTGAAGGATGGGTTGTCGCTTACAAAGTATTCGATGATACCGTCTGGGATATGGTCAAATCTGGTGAACTCGCTGCGTTCTCTATAGGTGGACGTGCTATTAAGGAGGAAATCTAACTTGCCTAATCTCCTGAAAAACTTGCACCTTGAAGAACTTTCCCTTGTGGATCGTCCAGCCAATGCACAAGCAATGGTCTCCCTCTTCAAGCGTGACAATTCCGAAGAGGAAATTACGAAAATGAATGAAGATATGGAAGCCAAATTAAAGGCGTACATGGACGACAAAGGTTGTGGACGTGGCGAGGCTATGAAAGCTCTCGGTTACGACATGGAAAAAGCTGATGAAGTTGTAACAGAAGAAGTTGCTGAGAAAGCTGCTCCAGAAGTTGAAGCTGTAGAAGCTCCTGAAATTGACGTTGAGGCACTTAAGGCTGACTTTGATCGTCTTACTGCTGAAAACCAGCATCTCCGCAAAGGTCTTATTGAGAATGGTTACGTTATTCGTGCCGACTCAATAGAGAAGAAAGCGGAAGAAGAAATGATGGACATCGACGGTGAGATGGTAGCTAAAAGCGACATTCCAGCCCCAGTCCTCAAAGCACTCGAAGCTGCCGCTGTAGCCAAGCGTGAACATGAAATCGAAAAGGCTGACCTTGAGTTGACAAAGAAAGCAGAAGAAGTTCTGCCACACTTTGAAGCTGGTGCAGCCAAATCACTTCTGAAATCATTCTCAGAAGATGAAGCAATTATGGTAATGCTCAAAGCTGCTGATGCTGCTTTTGAAGCCTCCATGCAAGAATTTGGTAAGTCCGATGTAGACGGTGAGTTCGCTACCTCTGCTGACAAACTGGATGCTCTCGTAAAGTCCTACATGGACGAAAACCAACTGAAAAAGAGTGAGTTCGCCAAGGCTTATGCTGCTGTAGCTAAGACCGACGAAGGCAAAGCACTCATCACTAAATCCTACAAAGGGGAATAACAATGGCCGTTATGCAGTCTCGTGATAACCGCACTTTTATCGCTGGGGAAGACCTTTCCGCAGCACAATTCAAATTCGTAACTCTGGAAGCCGATGGTCAAGTTGATCTGGCTGACTCCGCTGGTGAAAACGCTATGGGCGTATGTCTTGCTGGCGCTGCTGCTGGCGCTGCCGTGACCGTATGTGTCTCTGGCTCCGTCATGGTAGAAGCTGGTGGTGCTATTACTGCTGGCGATCAAATCCAAACTGGCGCAGATGGCACAGCCCTTCTCGCAGCCACAGGTGATGTTGTACTTGGTTATGCCCGTGAAGACGGTGTAGATGGTCAGATCATCGAAATCGAAATGATCCAAGGTGGCAACGTAGCTGCCTAATCTAGCATTTAAAGGAATAATCTAATGCCACTTTTGACCCCATCTCAGGTACATATTGACCAGCCGTTGTCTAATCTGACACTGGCCTATGTACAAGAACAAACTAACTTTGTCGCTGATAAAGTATTCCCAACCGTAGGCGTTGCTCGTCAGTCTGACAAGTTCTACACCTATGACCGTGCAAACATGAACCGCTCTGGTGACGTAAAGAAACTTGCGCCACGCACAGAAGTTAACCGCATCGGTATGGCAATCTCCAACGATGCTTACTACGCTGACGTGTATGGCCTCGGCATGGACTTCGATGAGCAAACTATCGCTAACGAAGATGCAATGTTGGAAATCCGTTCCGCTGGCGCACAGACATTGACAACTCGCTTGTTGATCGACCGTGAAGAGCGTTTCGCTGACACATTCTTCAAGGCTGGTGTCTGGACTACAGACGTAACACCGGGTAACCTGTGGTCTGACTACACTAACTCTACACCAATCTCTGACGTAACTAATGGTCGTCGTACCATGCAGTTGGCATCAGGTGGCTTCAAGCCAAACACAATGGTTGTTGGTAAAGAAGTTCGTGACATCTTGGTTAACCACCCAGACATCCTTGCCCGTTTGAACGGTGGCGCAACTGTAACAAACACAGCTTTGATTACAGATGCTAAACTGGCAGAAATCTTTGAAGTAGAGAACTTCTACGTCATGGAAGCTGTTAAGAACGGTGCTGCCGAAGGTCTTGCTGAAAGCAACTCTTTCATCGGTGGTAAGAACGCTCTGTTGGTACACACACCTCGTGCATCAGGTCTGATGACCCCTGCCGCTGGTCTGACATTCGCATGGAACTCAGTTCCCGGCGTAAACAACCTCGGTGTTACCGTTGAGTCCTTCTCTGACGATGCTCTCAAGCGTCAACAGGTTGCAGAACACATCCAAGTTAAGATGGCTTATGACATGAAAGTCACAGGCGCTGACTTGGGTTACTTCTTCTCAGCCGTAATCGCCTAAGCGACAATACTAAAGGTGTACCCTGAGCTTAACGGCTTGGGGTACAACCCAATATATAACAGAACATAACAGTATTCATATAATGGAGAGTCCCTATGCACCCCACATACTTGGGTTG
>Ga0209199_1004409_pt1 | contig 12971 bp, 22 predicted proteins | sample COGITO_mtgs_1105_7_FD_184805 | JGI IMG/M metagenome (GOLD analysis project Ga0209199, IMG submission 184805) | Pelagic marine microbial communities from North Sea - COGITO_mtgs_110523 (SPAdes) (version 2) | ecosystem: Environmental > Aquatic > Marine > Epipelagic ...
AAGGTAATAAATACTTTAATTGATTATTAGAAACAATCATTTTGATGTTTAGTTGTTCAGTGTGATCTTCAATGTAAGGGTTTAAATTAGAGATACTGTCGATATCAATTTGATTCCTTGAATTTTTATCTGTTGGCATATCTTGAGCCCAAGATAGGCTTGCTGTTAGTAAAAAAAAAAATAACAAAATTAATTTTTGTTGCATCTTCATAATTAATTATCAGTTTTTCTGCTTTTTGGACTTCTTCTTTTTTTCTTTTTCTTTCTGGTTTTGGTCTTTTACTTCTTTTATCTCTTCTTTTTTTGCTTCTGAAACACCAATAGGAATGTTTAATTTTAAAAATAATGCATGGTTTTTAATGCTTGAAATATTTTTATACACATTTGTAAGGCCATAGTGGTATCTTACACCAATAGTCCATCCTAAACCTTCTAGTAATCGATAACCGACGCCTGCAACTGCACCTACTTCCATTCTATTAACTGCATCTTTATTTTCTTCTCTAATGCGATTTTCATTTCCTTCTTCATCATTAAAGTTATGTTCTAACCAAGCTTTATACATTAAACCAAATTGAGGTCCCGCTTCAACATATAGGTTATTTTTAAACCGATACTTAGCTAATGTTGGAACTAAAAAATAACTTATTTTTTGAGTGTAATCTCCCAGTTGTGTAATTTCTAAGTTAGTTCCAATTTCATTCAAATCAGTTTCCGATAAGTTATCGACACCAAGAGATGATTTAACCAGTACTCCTGTATTAAAATACCACTGTTTTTTCATTTTAATGTCAAAGTAAAAACCAAGATTAAAATCTCTTTTCCATTTATTGGCTTCTAATTCAGATATGGAAGAAAAATTTAATCCTCCATCCAATCCAAATTCCATTTTTCCATTATTTAATTTATCTCCTAATATTAATGCGATTAAAACTTGAGATTGAAGGTTGTAAATAAAAAATAAAAAGAAAATTGATATTATATATTTTTTCATGATTTCTTTTAGTTTAAAAGTTATTGTACTTCAAATTTAATTAAATAAATATCGTTAGAAGTATTTTAAATAAATAATTAATTAATTGTATTTAAATGTATTCTACCAATCTATAGAATTTTCTAAAGTCGTTTATAAATAATCAATAAATCTGCAAGAATAGGATATGCGATTATTTTTAAAATGTTCAGTTTTAAAATTATTAAAATCAGATGTTTTTTGTCTTATTTCTTCAATATGAATAAAAAAAAATAATTATAATTCTCTTATATTTGTTTATAACCAACTTATAAAATAAAAGTCATGTCATTGGATAACGAACAAAAAGAAAAGGAAAGGATGTCTATAGAAAGTGAATTAGAGTATCTAAAAGAGAACCAAAAAAAAAATAGAATGGGTTCAAAGAGAGTCGGCTTTTACTTTATAGCTGTTGCTATGGTCGTTATAATTTTGTACTTTATAGATTAATTTTGTTTTAAATTGTTCTCTAATATTAAGAGTTCCTTCCATCATTCTGTTTATCTCATAAGATGACGTTAGGCTGCTAATATTTAATTTTTCCGATTAATTTATCTTGGGTTCAGTTACTTTATAATTTCATGTTTTTTTTAAAGAAATTATTTAGTTTACATCCAACTTCTTTAATTATTAGTGTTTTGTATAAATTTAATATCCGTTTAGTATATTTGAAAAACTTAAAAGCAAGAATGAAAAATTTAATTATAATCGGACATCCAAATGTTAAATCTTTCTGTTACAATGGAATTTATAAAACGATATATAGCGAGCTATCTATAAATAATGAAGAAATTGAAGTTATCGATTTATATAGAGACGATTTTATAAGGCCTCGAAAAGTGTTAACTGAAAAATACCAAGAACTAGTTCTATGGTCTGAAAGAATATATTTTATTTCCCCTATTTGGTGGTTTAGATTAACGCCAAGAATGGAAATTTTTTTTGATGAAGTTTTTGTTCCTGGCTTTGCATATGAGTTTGTAAATATTACAAAATTATATGCCTATCCTAGACCATTTTTAAAGGATAAAATAGTGAGAACATATGTGACACACGGTGCTCCTTCTTTACCAGTAAGGACTTTATATCTCAATTCTGTTAAATTAAGATTGGTTATGGGAGTGTACACCTTTGTATTTGGATGGAGAGTTTCTTTATTTACCAAAACTAAACAATTTTGGTCAGTTCCTTTTGTATCTGAATCTAAAAGAAAAAAGTATCTAAAAAGTGTTGAACAAGATATTAAAAAAGACATCCGGAGGGCTTAAATAAAATTATTAAAAACGATAAAAGCTAATTGTAGTGTTTCGGAATATAAATCAGATAATTACTTTCAATCTAAAAATAAATAGTGATTAATTGTTTATACCACATCATCATTAATTAAAAAATAGTTTTTTGGTACCAAAAAGTTTTAAAAAAATGAATTGGCTATTCTTAAAGACATTTAAATTGGCAAAGAATATTTTACTAGGTCATTTAAATTGTTTTGGTTAGTTAACAAATTAAAAACAAGTAATAATAAAACCAAACTCAAATCGTTGTAAATATGAAATTACACATTTAAGCGTTATTAAATATGGAAAATAAAGAAGAGAAATATAAAAAATATTTAGAAGACCTATTAGTTAAGTATAATGATTTGGTTTGGTATGCACGCTCAAGCGAAAAGCATGAGCACATAAAAGGAGTAAAGGCTGAAAAAATGAGAATTGAGAACACATATACTGAAGAGTGTATTAGACTTGTGGATGTTGAGGAGGATAATTGGCAACACGGATTCAATAGCGGTATGTTAGCGGCTTTAAGGTTATTCTCTGAAAGCGATAAACAGCAAGCAATGAAAGAGTTTCCTCACCTTCACACTTAATTTCTATAGAATCACCTAATTGATAGATCGCTTTTCGTTACTTTAAATTCTCTCCGAAAAATAATAGTTTTGATTTCCTTAGAATTCATTCTACGCTACATAAATATATATCAATGTAAATACTTATAAACAATGTCATTGAAATAGATTTTACTTTTGACATATAAAATTTACTATTCGCTTGTTAGGACATATGTTTTATACATCCATCTTTCGGTCTGTCAATCTTTTAATACCGCTCTTTAATTGCAATAGCTATTGCCATAAAAATACATAATCCTGCTGTCCAAACAAACATTGCACCTACTCCCATAATTTATTTTTTATTAGACACTAAAGATAGTATAGTAATTTAACTTTACTCCCTGATAATAAAGTTAAATTTAAATTTTCTGTGGATTTTGTATTTATCCTTATTAATAAAAAATAGTGTACTGGTTGTTTTTATGATAGGAGTTTTTGATTTTACTGGAGATTCTTATATTATTTTTAGGGATGTCTTGTTTGATGTGATGCAAAGTGAAATTTTATTGAAATTGATTGTTATACAAAATATTAAAGTACGAAACAACATCATCTACATCAGTAAATTTATTTTTTAAGTGATTTCGTAAGAGAAAAGAGAAATTTGATTACACAGTGGGTTTTTAATATTATTCTTAGAAAGCTTATGCTGTTATAAATACTAATATAGTAGCATCTATTAGACCAATAAGAGTTAACCAAATTAAAAAGGTAGTCGATTCATTAATTTTTGTTTTACTTCTTCTATATGCTTAGTATGGTGAATTTTATAATATAAGAATTTTGTATAATTGACAAGTTCAGTTTCTTTAATTTTAAGCTTTTGAGCTATTTTTGTATTAGACTCTCCTTCAAATATGTATTGTAATATTTTTATTTCAATATATGCTAAATTATTTTTCATTATTATGTTTTCTAAATAAACCCCTTTTATTATTCTTTCTAATTCTACTCTTTTTTCTTGAAGCATAATATTGCTATGATTTAATTGTTGTTCACTTTTTAAAGAAGTAAATATATAAGTGTTATTTATTTTAAATTATGACAATTGTCAGTTGTTTATTAATGAAAAATATAAATATTATTATCAAGTAGTATAGCCCACTTATAATAATTTATTATCAATATATTCTATATTTTAAGTTATTATAGAGGAGTTTAGTCAATTTCTATTCAATTGTGTTTATGGGGAATATACTTTAAGAAAGACTCTAGTTTTAAATTAAGATTATTTAAAAACTGGAGTCTTTTTAAAAAAAAATAGACTCTATAACAAAGCTAGGCAAAGCTATGGACCATTTATTAATAAATGTAAGTCTAACCTATTTAAGAGGTTTAGAAGTAAGTGAATTAACAGAAGAAGATATGCCTATGGTTTAGTTACAGACTTCAGTAAGGTTTGTTTTATTACAAATTCCATCATCATATGAATCATAAGATAACGTCAGGCCATCGCTGCTTACCGTAAAAATTGATATTACTTCCGTATCACTTCCAATGGATAGTATATTATTATTATTATCATAAATAATATAACAGTCTGAACAATTTGTTCCAATTTGAATAGTAGTGCAGTTTCCTGAACCATTCTCTTCAAAATAACTCAATATTGCTTTAGGATTATTTGTAAACATAAATCTCTGAATATATGTAACATTGCTTTCGGGTGAAGTTTCCCATACTATACCATTATGTTTTTCTAAAAATGTTCGGTTTTCAGAATCGTCATCACTTGAACAAGCGAAGATTAATAAAACGGAGAGTAGGAGTAGTTTTTTCATAATTAAATTGGATTATACTTCAAATATATGAAAATGTAAGTTTAACCTATCTACGAGGTTTAGAAATAGCTGAATTAAAGGAGGAAGATATGCCTATGGTTTAGTTATTACTTTTTTTTGCCATCAGAAAACAATAAGTAGGTTAATGGTAAAACAGGAAATATATAAATCCATAACATATCATCTATTACTCCAATTAATTTTTCATTTATTGGAATAAAAATTATAATGTATATATCAATTATAAATGAATAAACAGAAAATAAAATTGAATTTAAAATAGATAATTTCAAACTCCTTGAACGGGTATATGTTGTAACACCTCTTAAATAAAAACCTATCCCTAAAATAATTAAAGGCCACTGAAATAGTTTTCTAAACCAATATTTATTACCACTGATATATGAACCATCATAAAAAAAATACTGTCTAAAATTAAATGATAATAGTTTTTGCTTACTAAAATCATCGAATGCTTGCTTATTATTGGTTAAATTAGAATCGTCAATATCATTAGTAATTTGCGTGGATTTTTTATTTACAAAAGGTTCTAAAATATAACTAATTAAAAACGGTATCAATACTATAATACCTGCAATTATTTCGTCATCATCATTAAATAATTTGGGCTCAAATATTTGATATAAAAAGACACAGGTAGAGTAAACAACCCATATAGTTCTAATTAATCTTTTCCATTTCTTCTCAAGATAACCAAAAACTAATACTTCCATATCGCTAATTTAAAAAATATATATTAACCTACTTACGTGGATTAGAAATAGCTGAATTGAAAGAAGAAGATATGCCTATGGTTTAATTGTGGGTTTTCATACTTCTCCTTTTTTTAAAACAATCCAAAATATTAAATAAACTAACCCAAGTCCACCGAAAACTGTTACAATTCTCCAAATAATGGGGTCAATATTAGTATGTTCTCCCATACCGTGACAGACACCTCCAATGTATCCTTTTTTAGGATATCGATATAACTTTTTCATTTAATGTTTTTTTCTAAAACACTTCCTATTCCTACCCCAAAACATAAACCTAATGCAATCCCTAATCCAACATTATTAGTGGCACTACCAATTACAATTCCCGCAATTAAGCCTATTCCTGCTCCTTTTGATATTTTAGATTCCTTCATATTCAAATATAAGAAATGTAAATTTAACCTATTTGCGAGAATTAGAAATAGCTGAATACTTATGATCATTACTTATTCAGTAAATCGATCACATTAAAGTAATAATAAATGACATTAATGATTCTAAATATTTTAAAATGAATAACTTATGAGAATAACTAAAATAATTTATCATGGGTATTAAAAGTTTTCAAGGAAAAAGAGAGGTCCATAAGGGTGCTGAAAATGCACAATTTTTAGTATCCGATTATATGACCAAAAAATTAGTAACCTTTAAACCCGACGATTCTTTAGATGATGTCATTCATTTGTTAATCGCCCATAAAATTTCTGGTGGTCCGGTTGTCAACGATAAAAATGAATTAATTGGAATTATTTCTGAAACCGATTGTATCAAACATATTTCGGAAAGTAAATATTACAACATGCCTTCTGATAGCGGAAATAATGTGGCAAAAAAAATGAATACTAATATCGATACCATTGACAAAGACATGAACATATTTGATGCAGCCACTAAATTCATCAACTCTAAAAGAAGACGATTTCCTGTCGTGGAAAACGGTAAATTAATCGGACAAATCAGTCAAAAAGATGTATTGAAAGCGGCCTTAAGTTTACAAGGTAATACTTGGAAAAAATAGATTAAAACTATTTTTTTTCTTCCAAACTAAAAAATCACCAAGGATTACCTTCACTATCTCTTGAGCAAGCGAAGATTAATAAAGCAGAAAGCTATGGGGCATTCATCCATAAATGTAAGTTTAACCTATTTACGTGGTTTAGAAATAGCTGAACTGAAGGAGGAGGATATGCCTATGGTTTAAATATGGCTATTCAAAATGCCACCTATTATTTTTAAAACTATTCTTGTAACTTTGTAAGAAAATTAAATATGTTGCTTTCGGCTTTTAAACAAACACTTAGAGAATTAGATACATTAAAGTTTCAACTCCCTAATGGGCAGTTTGTACCTGCGAATTTTCATATCACAGAAGTAGGAAATGTAACGCGGAACTATATGGATTGTGGTGGTTTGTTGCGTGAAGAAAACAAACTCAACTTACAGCTTTGGGTGGCTTCTGATACAGACCATCGCCTAAAACCTAATAGTGTTTTAAACATCCTGCAATTAGCGGAAAAACAGTTGGGCTATTCAAATTTGGAATTAGAAGTCGAATACCAACGAAGTACCGTTGGGCGTTATAAATTAGCTTTTGACGGAGCTGTATTTCAACTTATCAATACTCAAACGGCTTGCTTAGCACCCGACCAGTGTGGCATCCCGCAAGAAAAGCCTCGTGTTCGTGTTACGTCAAGTGGTTTAAGCTGTAATCCTGACTCGGATTGTTGTTAATGGTATTATATATATTTTTCATATGCCAAATAGCTGAATTAAAAGAAGAGGACATGCCTATGGATTAGTAGTCAGAAAATTTCAAGAATATAACTATGGAAAGAACTAAAACTGCTGCAAAGGATCGTCTTTTACAATAGAGTAATCTTTAACTGGTACCTCCACTCCGAATTAATTATCAATATTTACTTTGAATTTAGTAGATCCACCAACTGGAGTGATGTAAACTGCTATAAGCTTATTTGGGTTTATATAAAGATGACCCAGCTTTGGGTTATGAATTCTGTCGTTCCATTCGCTGCCATCTCTTCCAAATTCAGCAACTTCAAAATTGTAATAACCAGTGTCAACAAGATCAGCCGTATAATCTTTAAGGAGAGAATACGTAGAGCCATCGGATAGTTTACCGCTAAAAGAAACATTTCCATTTATGAAAAGTTGAGAAGGATGTATTTGTTGTTCAATCCATTCAGGTGTGATAGCAGTTGCTGTTTGAAAAGTTGCCACACAACTATTGAAGGTTATAACAATTACCATAAACGACAACAGTAGAATTAGTTTTTTCATTTCCTTTTTGAAACTATATATTCAATAATCCAATATACTGGGGTTACGATCAAACCAGATATCGCATAAACATTATACTTATTATCAATTACATCAAAGGATACTAACGCAACTGTTATCAAACAAATACCTAATAAAACATCAAAAAAGTTCTTTATATGTTTTTTCATAATCTATGATTTATTTATTTTTTCCAAATAACCAGGCATAACATGTACAATAAAAAAGAAAGCAGCTATTAGAAACGCATCACTCCAATTTTGATTTACAATACAATAAATAAAACCACTTATAAGTGCAAGACCAGAAATTACAACTAAAACTTTAACGATTTTTTGTTTATTCATAACCCAAATATAACTGTTATTCTGCAAGTAAAGCACCCAAACGTAAGTTTAACCTAAAGAGGTTTAGATATCGCTGAATTGAAGGAAGAAGATATGCCTATGGTTTAGTTCTAAATACAATGGTCGACTTCGGGGTGGTTTTTAGTGTTTTTATAGTTAGCATCAAAAACACAATTTTCTTTCAATTTAAATATAGTTCCATCAGCATATTTAATTTCCACATTGCCGTCAATAAACTTGATTTGAGAAATATTTTTTAAAGCATATTTTATCATACCCCTAATTTACAAAATTAATTTTTACTTAAACTTTCTGAAGAAGCTATGGGGCATTCATCTATAAAGTTAGTCTAACCTATTTAAGAGGGCTTGAAATAGCTGAATTGAGAGAAGAAGATATGCCTATGGTTTAAGTGGTTTTGTTTAATCCAATTGTTGTTTAGCTTTAAATTTTTTAATTTCTCGTCTCTTCATCTCCTTGAACAGGTTTTTTTCATCATACTGGACTATATATTCAACCCCACTTTGGACTTGAATTATGTCCTTATTTTGATAAAAATTAGGAGTTAAATATGACACTTCATAATCATCTGTTGAGTTTATCTTTTGTAAGCTTTTGCCTTTAATTGTCGCATAATAATAAACGGTCAAGTACAGTCTATACAAATTTCTTGAATCATATTTTGCTAAACCTCCTAATTCTGATTGTGGATATACTATTTCTCCAAGCTTAACTTTTATTTTGTTTTTATCAAATCCTTGGTAGCGAGCAACTGTTCCGTCTTTATGCTCAATAGTAATTGAGTTCTGCTTGCTGTAATAATCTATTTTTGTTAGGGTGTCTGCAGTATAACTGTTTTTAATTTCTACAACTACCCCTTTTCTAATCGCTTTAACCATTTGCTCTTCAGTAAAATCAAAGCTATAAGCCTTCCAGTTTTTTGGAAGTTCTGAATTAAAATGTACGTTTTCAACAGAGTAGAGCTCTGTTGGGATTACTGCTTTTCCTTTTTTAAAGGGGAGTATATATGGAAAGTTTAACTTTACCCTTGAATTAATATCCCCCTTATAGTATCTGTATGAAAATCGAAATCCAATTTGATTTTCAGCTGACTCCGGTTTTAGTGTCAATAATTGACCAGAACGATTTTTTAAAACTTTAGTTTCAGAATTTGCAGCTCTTGTGTTTGTTAAATCCTCAAAATAAACTTGAACAAGGTACGACCCAGGAACTATTTTTTTGTAATAAAAACTTACCGAATTATCTTGGTTTTTAACATAGTTAATTTCAATCGGATTTTGTCCAAAAGAAACAAAGGCAACGAGTACTAAGGATATAAATAAGTTAATTTTCATAATTTCAATAAAATACTTTTTAAAATAAATATAGTTTTTTTTTTAAAAGTAATACCTCAACCATAAGTCTAACCCATTAAGAGGTTTAGAAATAGCTGAATTGAGAGAAGAAGATATGCCTATGGTTTAATGCGAATGTATGATTAAATAGCTTTTTAAAGTAGCGCAGGAAAAGGTCCAACAATTAAAGCCACAACAGCTACAACGCCATAAGCAATATATGCATATCTATTTAATCCTGTTTTCATATGGTAGCTCTTATAGTGTTTCTTATTTTCTATGATTATGCCTTTATTATCAAAAATGACAGTTCTATTACTTTTTTTTGAACTACTATAATTATATATCCATATTTCTTGTTTTACTTGATTTTCAATCTTTGAAGGGTTGCCATACTTTGACTGGATTAATTCCTTAGCATTATTACTTTTAGAATACAAAGGCAAGTTGATAGTTTTTGGCGAGATGAAATGAGTTGGCGAGCAGCTGTATCCAAAAAAGATAACTGAAAGAAGAAGAAGTTTTTTCATAATCAAATATAATAAATATTAGTTTAACCTATTTAAGAGGATTAGAAATAGCTGAGCTGAAAGAGGAAGATATGCCTATGGTTTAGTTGGTACTTTGGGAAAATACATAATTATAATTTCAATGTTTAAAGGATGCTTATAATTTTCCTTTTGTGATTTATTATATTTGAGTAATTCCAATAATGTATTGACCTGATGAGTAAAAAACTACTAAATGATGAATTTATTGAAAAAGCTATAAAAAAGCATGGCGATAAATATGATTATTCCAAAGTAGAATATACAGGTAGTCATAATAAAGTATGTATAAAATGTTCAGAACACGAAGAATTTTATCAGAGTGCAACCAATCACATCTCCGGAAATGGTTGTAAAAAATGTGCTTACCAATACAGTCATGGCAAATATAGATTGACTACTTTAGAAACATTCCTTTTACAAGCCAAGGAAATACATGGTGATAAATATGATTATTCTAAAGTAAAGTGGAAAAATACAAGTACTAAAATTGTTATTATTTGTCCAATTCATGAAGAGTTCTTTCAAATACCCCAAAATCATATCAGATTAAAATCTGGATGTAGAAAATGTGGTAGAGAAATAGCTAAATCTAAAGTAAATAAATACAATACTGAATGTTTTATAAAGCATGCTAAAAAAAAGCATGGTGATAAATATGATTATTCTAAGACTGAGTGTTTTAATGCTACAGATAAAGTTGAGATTAATTGCCTCATTCACGGAAAATTTAAACAAAATGCAAACCAACATTTAAAAGGTCATGGCTGTCCTGATTGTAATTTTGATAAAATGGCAAAAGATAGGGCAATGGGTAAAGAACTTTTCATTCATAAATCAATAGAGTTGTTTGGTGATAAGTTTAATTATTCTAAAGTTAAATATATAAATGGGCAGACACATGTTATTCTCATTTGCCCTAAGAATCATGAGTTTGAAGTTACACCAAATAATCATTTATCAAAGAAAAGTGGTTGCCCTAATTGCAATGAATCTAAATTAGAGCAAGAGCTTGCATCTATATTGGATGAACAAAATATAGTATATGAAAGGCAGAAAAGATTTAGGTGGTTAGGTAGGCAATCTTTAGATTTTTATATTCCAAAACTAAACATAGCTATAGAATGCCAAGGAATTCAACATTTTAAACCAGTTGATTTTGGTGGCCAAGGTGAGGAATCTGCAAATGAACTATTTGAAAAGAATAAAGAAAGAGATGATAAGAAGCTTAAAAAATGTTTATCCAATAACATAGAAATGATTTATGTTGTTGACAATGAAAAATATTTTGAAAAAAAGTATCATTTTGATATTGTAGAACCCTTTTCAGGCAGTGTAAGTTATAAAATCATCCACTTGAATAATTTTTCTAAAATTATAAATGACCTTAAATTTAGAAATTTTTAGAAAAACACTTCAATTTACAATAATTTTAAAAGAGGAAGATATGCCTATGGTTTAAAAAAGGCCAAGCTTATCCTTTAAAATAAGAATGACCTTTAAACCGGATATAATTATTATAGTTTTCTTTTTAAGATTTCTATTTCAAAATCTCTTACATTTTCAACAGTTCCTCTTTCTTGAATTAGCTCCATAAACTTATTCGATTTTTGAAGTTTATCGTATAACATAAGATTATCATTTCTGTTTTTACCTGACAATGCTACCCAATGAGTTGCACCATTCGGTCCTGCGATGTCATATGTACCAAAGCCTACAAATCTACCATCAAAATCTTCTTTAAAGGACTTTATAATATTATCATGACCAATTTTGAATTGATTTTGGTCCTGAACTTTCATTTCCCAAATATGAACATATGGAGTTTCTTTAGCATCAGCTTCTTGCCAGCTTAATACCCTTCCTGATGTTCCAGGACCCCATTCTTCAATATAATTATTCATTTTAGACCAAAAAGCCTCATTCTTGTCTGGATTAATCGCTCCTTCGTCAATCATATCGACACCAAGAGTACTCATCCATACTATCCTGTGAGTCATTCCTTTAGTGGATCCCATCCAAAGACGCTCTAAAGTAACTCCTGCTTGATTCATTTCAACACCCTCAAAAACTTTATCAAAAGCTTCTTCAATTTTTTTTTGGGTATGGTCTTTGGCTTTAATCTCAACAGCAGTAAATGCCATTGTCTGAGCTGTTAAGTTTGTACCTATAAAGACAAGTACAACTAAAATAAGTTTTTTCATTTTTAATAAGATTTTTTGTTAATATTTTTCAATATAGTAAAATTAGTTGTGTTTTGAAACTGGTTGCCCACAATATTGATAATAAAGAAGAAGAAGATATGCCTATGGTTTAGAAAAAAACGGTACTAAATAGAAAATACCCCCAATACTAAATCCATTAGACCCAATACCAATTTCAGGTCTTAATTTCCCCAGATTAAGTAAGATACTCGCTTTGAAATATGGGTCAGTTGGTGATTTTCCAGAAGCTATTGCATAGTCATCATACTTAGTATTAAATCTTAACTGATACTCTGTTAGAAAATTCAAACCTAATGTTGCAATAAGTGTAATCTTATCACTAACATCATACCCAAACCTACCAGCAAACTTAACAAGGTTTGACGTGTATTCACCAGTAATATCTTGAGGATACTGTTCTAATCTTACAATACCAGTATAATCAATGTCCTCGACAACATTAATTAAATTAACTCCAAGCTCTATCCCAAATGTGATTTTTCGTTTAGTTTTGTAATCAATGTTAAGAGATAAAACTGATTTATAAGTCTCAACTTTAGATTGGGTTTGATAATGTAACCCAAAACCAGTTTCTTGAGCGCTCAAAGATGAAACAATTAATAAAACGGAGAGTAAAAGTCGTTTTTTCACAACTCTAATATAAGAAATGTAAGTTTAACCTATTTAAGAGGTTTAGAAATAGCTGAACTGAAAGAGGAGGATATGCCTATGGTTTAACGAATATATGATTAAATA
>Ga0209199_1004423_pt1 | contig 12944 bp, 13 predicted proteins | sample COGITO_mtgs_1105_7_FD_184805 | JGI IMG/M metagenome (GOLD analysis project Ga0209199, IMG submission 184805) | Pelagic marine microbial communities from North Sea - COGITO_mtgs_110523 (SPAdes) (version 2) | ecosystem: Environmental > Aquatic > Marine > Epipelagic ...
GAGGCAGATGAGCAGTTTCTTTCGCGCAATGGCATGTGTGATGCTTCTGGCAAGTTGCAGTGGCGGATCGAGTTATAACTCGGCCCCGCGTAATCTTGATGATGCATGCAGTATCGTGTCCGAGCGCCCCGAATACCTTCGTGCTTTCCAATCGGTGGAACGTAAATACGGCGTGCCCGTGCCGTCGCTGATGGCGATCATCTATCAGGAAAGCAAATTCATCGGCAACAACCGCACGCCCCATCGCTATGCACTGGGTGTGATCCCTGTTGGGCGCCAATCCTCGGCGTTTGGGTATAGCCAGGCCCTAGATGGGACATGGGAAGAATATCAAGATGGACCCGGTGGCCGAAGTGCCCGTAGAGATGACATCTATGACGCGACCGATTTTATGGGCTGGTATATGGTTCAGACTGTCGCGGAAACCGGTGTGCCAATCTACGATACACGCAATCAATATCTGGCGTATCATGATGGGCGTACGGGCTTTAAGCGCGGTACGTGGCGGTCCAAGAGCTGGCTGGTGCGGATCGCTGGCGAGGTTGAGGCCCGTGCCGTGATGTATGATCAGCAGTTGCGGTCTTGCCGTAAGAGGTAACAAGAAAGGCGGCTCAAACAGAGCCGCCTTTTTCTAGTTATAGCCGCGCGCTAGTTTGAACGATTGCGCGTTTCAGCCTGAATGTTGAACAGGATATCGCGGATCACACCGCCTGAAATCAGATCATTCAGGATCACCGTTGTCTCTGCCCCCAGATCGTCTATGACAACCCATTGACGCAACTCAATCGGGTTGGCCGTGAACACCATCTGAATACTGCCATAGTCCGGGTTGTCAGGATCTTGGGCTGTGACGGTCGTGGTGGTGCCATCCGTCGCAACATTCGTCACCATGCTTTCCCGCCCAAGATCAACATTGGGTTGCAGGATGATACTAAGGGGGGTCTGGTTCAACGGATACCTATCAGGGCCGGTGTTAGACCGCGCATCAAAGATCGCTAGCTGTCCGCCACTGGCCAAAACCATTGAGTCCGAAGGCGCGTTATATTCAAAACGAATGCGCCCGGGGCGTTTGATATAGATCTGGCCGGTGCTTAGGGTTCCGTCAGAATTGATCTGGGTGAACCCACCCTGCGCTGTCTGAAGCTGGTTCAGATAGGCCGAGATTTGCGAGAGGCTCAGTTGTTGTGCAAATGCGGCTCCTGCGAAAAGCGTCAGGGCTACTGCTGCGATAAGGGATAGGATACGTTTGCTCATGTGTCTTACCTATGTGTCTGGGTGTCGAAATGCACCCTTTGGATAAGCGATACAACAGCATGTGGCCCGCTGTTAAGCGATATCACGCCATGTGATTATCAATAGCGGCCCACAGATTGGCTTGATAAAACCGGAAGAATGCTTTGGGGTTGCTGCCGCCCCGAAACGCAGAATGCGCTGTCAGCCAGCGCATTCTTGAATTTCAACTACTTCGTCCGATATTAGCGGATCCAAACCTCGACACGGGTATATTCAGAGCCTGCAACATGCCCGTCGACACAGGTCGAAGGCAGCACGTTTCCAAATCCATATGACGCCACCGTGTAGTTTCCCGATGTAATCGTTGACGCAGCCACATTTTCAAACAGGGCTTTGAACTCAGCCGCCGTCGCAGCCGAGATCGCAATCGCCTGTGCACTGCCTGCCGCACTCGCACCGTATCCTACAAAAATAATCTCACGTCCCTGATTGGGTGCCGTTTCCAGAGCCTCAATAAGGTCAATCATCATCGCGCGGTTCCAGGCCCCTTCAGGGCCACTCGCCGGACCGCCAGACATTGTCGTCGACAAGCGGTCTGCGTCAAAAAGCACTTGGAACTTCTGCGCTGCAGCAACACGCTGTGCGTCATCAAGTGTTGCTTCAAGTAATCCACTCAGACGCGCATTCTTTTCTGTTGGATCTTGCGTGATGGCACTGAAATTCACAAAGCCTTCGTTGGCGACAAGCCCTTGGGCGACATCACCGGCGGCAAAATCAAACACATCGGAAATCAGCGGTGTGCTTGGTGCAACGGCCGACGACGCCATAGCCGCACGGATCAAAGGGTAATCGCCGGAAATAATATTGAAGTTTGTGGGCGCTACAGCGATGCCGCAGGTCCCTGTCACATCAACAACATAGTTCTGATTTGCAGTTGCCGTGCTGACAATGCTCACACTGCCAGGAAACTGGCTAATCGAAGCCGAAACCCCGGCTTCGTCCGACATTGTCAGAACGTTTCCGGCAATCTCTTTTCCTGCAGGCTCCATCACGAGCTTCATCACTTCTACGCCCGTGTCAGACGCAGGTGGCAACTGGAGTGGCAGAATGTTTACATCCGCGCCACCAATCTGGGACCAATTCGTGACTTCACCGGCATAAATTTGCGCCAATTCATTGATCGAGATTTCCGTGATCCCTGCATTAGGGGCGACGACGACGGAGAAAGAATTCAAACCCAATAGATGATGGGTCAGATTAGTGCCGACTGCCCACCCATTCGGATTGTTATAATAAGAGGGCGCGGTTCCATTCAAAGAGACCGCCTCGACCATGATATCCGCCGCCGCGTCAGCGGCTGCAAAGGCAAGCGATGCGCTTTGTCCCGTCGCATCATCTTGCAGAGTTAGAGCGCCCGCTGACGTCAACTCAACGGCTGTCGCGGACGCGCTGGTCACAGCATATGCGCCTGTCACCGTGCGATAAAGTGTGCCGTAAATAGAAGATCCAAATCCTACTGCCAGATTATCCTCAGTGGTGGTTGGTTCGGTTGCTTCTGCGGTAACGATATCTTCGAACGCATCAGCCGTAAGGCCGAAATCATTTGACGCGATGATTTCGTTACAACCCTCACCAAAACAAATCACTTCAGACGCAGGCACGCTGACCGGTCCTAAAACCGTCTGCACGCGCACCATTACGCCGTTGAACCCGACGATCTCGCCTTCGACGCTAATAAAGTTATCTGAAGACCGTAGTTCAACAGACTGCGCGAACAGCGCGACTGGCGCCGCGGTACAAAAAAGGGTCGTAGCTATTCGTTTCATCATCTTTTCAGCAGGTCTCCAGCACCCCGATGGGCAAACTTAGGTCTTATTTCCGTGGATCAAAGCATCCAATCAGGGCAAAACTAGGGACATCGCGACGACTAGCCGCCAATTGTGCATGCTCCAGCGACAATGCCTTACCCCTTATTTCTAGAGAATTCTGCTTGCTGCTGTCGTCGTGCGCAAAAACCCTTCCACAGTTTTGCCACAATCAAGAATGTTGCACGTCACTTGTATGATCACAAGTCAATGGTGCGCCTGCGGCAATAGAATCGGCCAACGCCTGATCACTGCTTAGAAATCAAGCGCTAGCGGTGGATGATAGGTCATTCTCCGCAGAGCGGGCCAGCCCGGCAAAGTCGAACAATTTCGGGTCCAGCAGGTGCGAGGGGCGCGCATTCATCAAAGCGCGGAACATGACGTTGCGGCGACCCGGACTGTTCTTTTCCCAAACATCCAAAATCTGTTTGACCTGCTGCCTCTGCAAGCCGTCTTGCGACCCGCATAAGTCGCAAGGGATTATGGGATAATCCATCGCCTTTGCAAACTTTTCACAGTCAGCCTCGGCAACATGTGCAAGCGGACGATATAGAAACAAATCACCTTCCTCGTTCACAAGCTTTGGCGGCATGGTCGCAAGACGCCCGCCGTGAAAAAGGTTCATAAAGAAGGTCTCAAGAATGTCGTCTCGGTGGTGGCCAAGAACAACGGCAGAACACCCTTCCTCGCGTGCAATCCGATATAGGTTGCCGCGACGCAACCGAGAGCACAGCGCGCAAAACGTTCGCCCTGCCGGTACTTTATCCATGACGATAGAATACGTGTCTTGATACTCGATCCGATGGGGCACGCCCATTCTTTCAAGAAACTCGGGCAAAACCGTCGCAGGAAACCCGGGCTGGCCCTGATCCAGATTGCAGGCCACCAACTCCACTGGCAGCAGCCCCCGCCATTTCAATTCGTACAAGATGGCCAAAAGCGTATAACTGTCCTTACCGCCAGACAAACACACCAGCCACCGCACCGGAGTTGCGTCAGGGTCGCGCGCATCACACTCGATCATGCCATATTGCTCGATCGCTTCGCGGGTTTCACGAACGATGCGCTTGCGCAGTTTCTTAAACTCGGTGGTAGAAGGCGCACCATGGAAAAGCGGGTGGATTTCGTTCTGATCTATCATGTGACCGATATGCCAGAAGGCTGGATCGCTGCCTAGAGGCATCCGAAACGCGACGGGCAACGTAAGAAGGGATAGAATATGGAGACTAAGAATGCGCCTGATCCTTGCTGCCGCCTTTGCCTTGCTTGCTGCCTGCACCGGAAAACCATCTTTTGATGATGCAAGCCTCAGTGACCGAAAGCTAAATCTTGAAGAGTTCTTTGACGGTGAATTGGTAGCCTACGGTCAATTCCAGGACATTCTAGGCACCGTACGGCGCAGCTTTGTTGTGACGATTGATGGAGATTGGGACGGTGAACGCCTGCGCTTGGTCGAGGATTTCGTCTATGAGGATGGATCAACAGAGCAACGTATCTGGACGCTAACGAAAACCGGCGACGATTCATGGGTCGGCACCGCACCGGGCGTTATTGGCAATGCGGTGGGGATCGAACAAGGTGACCGCTTTAACTGGAAGTACGAGATCGACTTGCCGATCCCATCGGCCACCGGCGAGACCGAAACAATGCGCGTGTCCTTCGACGACTGGATGTGGCTCTTGGCCGAAGACCGGTTGCTGAACCTTGCTTATGTGAAACGGTATGGGCTGGATATTGGGGTTGTTACGATTTCTTTTGAGAAGCCCTAGGTGGCAGGCGTTGCACGCAAAGACTTAATGGCCGATTTGCGGACTTAGCGAGCCTTCGCTGCGGTTGCTCCAATGACCCCTTTGGACAAGCACTAATCTGCTCCGGTACATGACAAACCTGAGGTCGTGATCGCAGACTGGCGCGCGCTTTAAAGCAAGCCGAGCTGTGACATTTTCAGCAAATGGCTGTTGTTGGTGATTTTGTATCTCACTTGGCGTTATGCGCCCGACTCTCCTGTGGGCCATTGCCGGGGCGTAGTTTGCTGATCTGTCATCTCGGATCTGCGGGTGGCGGCTGACGAACGCTGGGCATAAAGTGTGAGGAAGACGCCGAGACCAACCAGAGCGCAGGCGAAAATTTTCCACCCATCAACCGTCTCTCCCAGAAAAGCTGCGCCCATAATCAGCGTGACGATTGGAATAAGCGCTGTCAAAGCCGCCCCAGCCGAGGCTCCTAAGTATTCCGTTGACTTTGTGAATGCAAATACCGCCAAAGCACCAGTGAGCGCACCTTGGTAAATCGCTTGGGCTGCAATGTCGCGCACCGGAGCCTGCAATATTTGCCCCCCAAAAAACACAAGATAGACCGGCAGAAACGACAGAGCTGATCCGACGGCAACGATCGCGGTTGCATGAAGGGCGGGGAGATTGGTTTTCCGCACGATGATGACATAGCTCGCCCACATCCCACCCGTTACTGCGAAAATGAGGTGCCCAAAGGAGGCCTGCCTCAAAGTCAGCAGGTCCGTGAACAGCGCAGTCCCGGCCAGCACCGCCAGTATCCCTGCGACTTTGGCCACCCTCATGTTTTCGCCCAGAAAGATCCACCCAAGAATGCCAACGAACACAGCCATGAGACCTGGATTGATCGCCCCGGCATCAGAGGCAGGCGCAAACTCAAACCCGAAGGACAGCACCATTATGTAGGGCGCGCCATTGCACGTGACGAGGGCCAGAACACCCAAGACGCCCAGCTTGTCCATCGCCCACCCGCGTCGCCAGATGACACCGACCAACAACAAGGCCGCGATGCCAAAACGCAGTGCCGCAAGATCGAACGGCGTGAGGGATGTCTGAACGCCAAGCCGCAACATGACGAGAGATCCGGACAATACCGCGACGGCGATGCCGCCCCAAAACAGGCCTGACAATAGGGTCTTCGTTGATGCATCCACGTCTGTTCTCCTCAGTTGAGGGGAAGTTAGCCCTGTTCATCACATTAGAAAAACGATACATTCTGGACTTATGAATGAGATATCCTCACCGTTATTTTCTAATGATGCAGAGCCAATGCGGACGATTAGCCTCGACATGGCGCGCACATTTGCGGCGATTTGTGACACAGGGAGTTTTCGATTAGCCGCAAACCGCGTCAATCGCTCCCCTTCGGCTGTCAGCTTACAAGTTGCAAAGCTCGAAGAGCTCCTGAACTGTGAGCTGCTGCACAGAGATGCTCGGAAGGTCACGTTGACCCAAGCAGGTGAACAGTTTTTGGGATATGCCCGTCGCCTGCTGAGCCTGAACGATGAGACGCTGTCGAAATTTCGCGGTTCGACCCTTTCGGGACACCTGCGGCTTGCTGCACCGCATGATTTGGGAATGTCTACGGTTCCCGCGCTTTTGAAACGCTTTGCCGTGACGCACCCGAACATATGCGTCGAAGTCAGACTGGATGCATGTGATGCAGCTCAGGACCTTTTTGGGTCTGGAAATGCACAGGTAGTCTTTTTCAGTGAGCAGAATTCTAGAATACACGCTGCGCGCAAACTCTATACGGAAGAGCTTTGCTGGTTGCAGGCGACAGATGGTGCGGCCGTGCAGAATACGCCTCTGCCAATTGCTGTTTCGGAAAAGGGGTGTTCGTGGCGGGATGCAGCACTTGCTGCGTTGGATCGGGCAGCAATCCCTTATCGAGTGGCTTATTCGAGCGACACATCCGCAGGGCAGCTGGCGGCGGTCCGGGCTGATCTTGCAATTGCAGCGTTGCCAAAAACAATTGCAAAAAACGATGTTTCACTTGTTTCGTCGGAACTTGGTTTGCCAAGCATCGGTAATGTGACGACGTTTATGGCACACGACGATAGCAAGAACGCAATTGCCTTTGCCGCGCATGTTGAAGCGCATCTGGCAGAATCTCCGCATCGTTGATCAGATTCAAAAAGCCAAGCGCGCCTTGGCTTCCCGCGATCCACTGCCCATCAAGCACCGAGAAACAGGATCGAGAAACCGGTTCGAACTGCCCGCTCTGGTGCTCGAAGCACATTGTAACGCGACTGAGTGAAGAAGCGTCCGAAGTAAGGGCGATACTGCTGCGGATCGCTGAGGCGGCCTGTAAGACACGTCAGGTCAGACACCGCCAAACCTGCCATTCGTGTGCTGCGCAGCATTGGTTAAAACGGGCCCAAAATAACAATTCGCTGCAACTGCGCAACTATCTTGAGACGCGCGATGCGTTTAATCGGGCACGTTATCAATGCCAGAGCCACCCCAAGGGTGGCAGCGCAGGATACGCCGCACAGTGAGGTAGCTGCCCTTGATCGCGCCATGCTTTTCCAGCGCTTCAAGTGAATAGGCGGAACAGGTCGGATGATACCGGCAGCTCATGCCAACCCAAGGCGATAGCACCAAACGGTAAGCCCGCACAGGTAGTGAGACGATGTAAGCAAAGGGGCTCATCCGTGGACCTTTTTCATGGCGCGACGCATATCAGCGACCAGCGTATCAAAAGGTAGGGACGCGGTGCTCTCTTTACGACCCACCAAGACATAGTCCCAGCCGTCACGGCCCATTTCAGACAGCACAATCCGCGCTACCTCGCGCAGACGCCGCTTGGCACGGTTGCGTGCCACGGCATTGCCAACTTTTTTGGAACAAGTGAAGCCAACACGGATCCCCTCTGCCTCACCTTCAGTCCGTTTACGGCCTTGCAGGTGAATTCCGGGAGTACCTTGGCGACGGGCGTTTGATGCGCGCACAAAGTCTGCACGCTTGGTCAATACGCAAACAGAAACCGCCGGAGTGCCCAAGTCAGGCTCAACCGGCGGTTTCAAATCGGTCAAAACGGCTGGGGCGCTTACGCGCTCAGCTTCGCGCGGCCTTTGGCACGGCGATTGTTCAGGATCTTGCGACCAGCCTTTGTGGCCATACGTGCGCGGAATCCGTGACGGTTCTTACGAACCCGGTTTGATGGTTGGAACGTGCGCTTCATAGCGTGCTCTCCGGTTAATGGCCAAACCCAAACAAAGGATTCGAAGCCGAACTACAATTCAGACCCGTCCTTTAGAGGGGGTCGCTATGCATGTCAACGCAAGGGACGGGGTGAAACTGCAACAATTCCGATATTTCGATCACGTCAAATGTTACAGTCTTCACGGGCACACCCAACAAAACTGAAACATCAGGGGTGCTTTGCATCAATGGGCCGTGATGTGGGTATCACTGTGGCCCGGTTCCGTCCATCTAAAGCGCAACACAAGATACACCTATAAGACCGGAAAGATGACAGACATGACCGAAGCCTCCACCAACCCGATACTGAAGAAACTACCGCTGATCATTATCGGTGTTGTGGCGATCCTTGGTGCGTTCTTCCTGCGCGATTACCTGACATTTGAGGCCTTGGCTGAAAATCGTGAAGCGTTGCTAGGCTTTCGTGACGCCAACTACCTGTTGACCGTGTTGGTCTTTATCGCAGCCTATGTGGTGATTGTTGCCTTCTCCCTCCCAGGGGCAACAATCGCCACGCTGACAGGTGGCTTCCTGTTTGCGACCTTCCCCGGCGCGCTCTTCAACATGACTGCGGCGACCGTCGGCGCGACAGCGATCTTTTTGGCCGCCCGTTGGGGGTTTGGTGAAAGCCTTGGCAAGAAACTTGAGAACTCGGACGGCGCGGTAAAAAAGATCAAAGACGGGATCGACGAAAATCAGTGGTCCATGCTTTTCCTGATCCGCTTGGTCCCTGCTGTTCCCTTCTTCCTCGCTAACCTGATCCCCTCCTTCCTTGAGGTGCCACTGCATCGTTTTGTAATCTCGACGTTCTTTGGCATCATCCCAGGCTCTGTCGTCTATACGTCTGTCGGCGCAGGCCTAGGCGAGGTCTTCGCACGCGGCGAGACCCCAAATCTTGGCATCATCTTTGAGCCGCAGATCATCTTTCCAATCATCGGCCTGTGTGTTCTCGCAGCCCTTCCCATCGCTATTAACGCCATTCGCGGCAAGAAAGGTCTGTAAACAATGAACCGGATCAAAACAGATATTTGCATCATCGGCGCTGGCTCTAGCGGCTTGTCTATCGCGGCCGGTGCCGTTCAGATGGGCGCTAAAGTTGTCCTGCTGGAAGGCCACAAAATGGGCGGCGATTGCCTGAACTACGGGTGCATCCCCTCCAAGGCGCTGATTGCGTCGGCTAAGCAAGCTTATGCCATGTCACATGGTGCGCCATATGGCGTCGGCGAAGTTGAGGCACAAGTCGACTATGCCGCGGCCAAAGACCATGTCCACGATGTGATCGCCACGATTGCCCCAGTTGACAGCGTCGAGCGTTTCGAAGGCTTGGGCGTGCACGTTATTTCCGAGTTTGGCACCTTCATATCCAAAACCGAAGTGCAGGCAGGAGATAACATTATCGAGGCGCGCCGCTTTGTCGTATCAACAGGTTCTGGTCCCTTTGTGCCGCCGATTCCGGGTCTCGACACGGTCAAGCACTACACCAACGAAGACATCTTTGATCTACGTGAAAAACCCAAGCATCTGATCGTCATCGGTGGCGGCCCTATCGGCATGGAAATGGCGCAAGCGCACCGTCGCCTTGGTTGCAATGTCACTGTTATTGAAGGCGCAAAAGCCTTTGGCAAAGACGACCCCGAGATGGCCGCATTCGTGCTGGAAAAGATGAAGGATGAGGGCATCAACATAATCGAAGAAGCCCAAGCCGAGAAGATCAGCGGCAAAAGCGACACGATCACGGTGCATACCCCCAAGGGCGACTTTACCGGCTCTCATCTATTGATGGCTGTTGGGCGCAAGGTGAATACCGACAAGCTCGACCTGGATGCGGGCGGCATTGCGCATGACCGGTCTGGCCTGAAAGTGGGTCCTGATCTGCGTTCTGTGACCAACAAGAAAGTGTATGCGGCTGGTGACGTGGCAGGTGGTCTGCAGTTCACCCATGTTGCGGGCTATCATGCGGGCGTGTTGATCCGTTCAATGCTGTTCGGCTTGCCCTCCAAGCAACGGACAGATCACATTCCGTGGGCAACCTATACAGATCCAGAACTTGCACAGGTTGGCCTGACAGAAGCGCAGGCCAAATCAAAACACGGCGCTGCTCTTGAGGTTGTCCGCTTTGATTTTCACCACAACGATCGTTTAATCGCAGAGCGCAAAAACAAAGGGCTGATCAAGGTCATGGTCGTTAAGGGACGCCCCGTTGGCGCATCTATCGCCGGCCATATGGCAGGTGAATTGATTGGTATGTGGGCCATGGCTATCGCCAACAAAATGAAAATGTCAGCGATTGCCAACACTGTTTTGCCTTATCCGACTGTCAGTGAGGTTAACAAACGGGCTGCGGGTGCCTATTTTAGCCCAAGACTTTTTGAAAGCGCGTCGGTAAAGCGCATTGTAGGCTTCGTGCAGCGCTGGCTGCCATAAAGAAGCCCTTGGACGAGGGACAATGACCAACTCACTCTCAGGTCGATTTCTGATCCTTACGGTCATCTTCGTGATGCTGGCCGAGGTATTTATCTTTGTGCCCTCCGTCGCGCGGTTTCGTGAGGACTATCTGCTGGCGCGGCTAGAGCGTGCCCAGATCGCATCGCTTGCGCTGGAAGCGGATGATATGATCAGCCCGGCGCTGGAGGCAGAGCTTTTGCGCAACGCGGAAGTGTATAACGTTGTCTTGCGTCGTGATGAGATCAGGCAGCTGGCACTTTCATCACCCATCCCGTCACCGATCGCTGCGACCTATGACATGCGCGATCCAAGTAGTATGACGTTGATTTCTGACGCACTGCGCACATTGATTGACACCGAAGAACGCATCATCCGTGTGATAGGTAACCCTGTCCGCGATGGCGGCCTGCTGATCGAAGTGACAATGGACGAGATGCCGTTGCACTATGCGCTCTTGGCCTATGGGCGCAATATCTTGCTCTTGTCTGCCTTCATCTCGGTCATCACAGCCAGCCTGTTGTTCCTATCCGTGCAGGTCCTGCTGGTGCGGCCAATCAAAGGTGTAGTTGACCATATGCAGGCCTACGCCAAATCGCCCGAGGACGCGCGCCAGATCATCACGCCCTCCGCCAGCGTCAAAGAGCTCCGCGACGCCGAGGAAGCACTGCAAATGATGCAAACGCAGCTGACCGGTGCCTTGAAGCAAAAAGAACGACTGGCGCAATTGGGTGGTGCAGTTGCGAAAGTCAGTCATGATTTGCGCAATATCCTGACCTCTGCGCAGCTTTTCACAGACCGGATCGAATCCTCTGATGATCCATTGGTAAAACGCATGGCACCGAAATTGGTTGGCTCAATCACTCGTGCCGTGAATCTATGCGAAACAACACTCGCGTTTGGACGCGTGGAAGAACCCGCACCCGCTTTGTCGCGCGTAAACCTGTCTCAGATTGTCGGCGACGTGATCGACAGCGAGCGGCTTGCAGCTGCCGATTATCCGTTGTCATTTGCCGAAGACGTACCTGCTTCGATGATCTTGCGTGCGGATGGGGAACAACTCTTCCGCGTAATTTTCAACCTTGTGCGCAATGCGCGTCAGGCGATCATGGCGACCGGAGAGCCGGGCGAGATTGGCATTAAGGCTAATGAAGATGATTTGATCTGGCAATTAACGATCACCGACACCGGCCCTGGTTTACCCAAGAAGGCGCAAGAGCATTTGTTTCAGCCCTTCCAAGGTGGCGTGCGCAAGGGCGGATCCGGCCTTGGCCTTGTGATTGCTGCGGATTTGATACGTGGCCACGGTGGGCGGCTGGAGCTGCAACGGACCGATGAGACCGGCACAACCTTTGCAATTCAGTTACCTAAAGCAGACTTGGCACTCGCCCCCGCCGCAGAATAATAAAGTTTTCCAATTGGGCCTTGCATCGCGCGCAATCCGGGTCTAAATCCTACGACACGCGGATTGGTAGCTCAGTTGGATAGAGTACTTGACTACGAATCAAGGGGTCGGGGGTTCGAATCCTCCCCAGTCCGCCATTTTTTTAATTGAAATCAATAACATATAATCTTTAAGATTTGCGCCTAGGAAATTACCTATCGCAGGGTAACGGTGTGGGTAACAATTAGACGCTATCTCCAAAATTTACGAATAACTCACCTGAGGAGCTCAACTCCAACGGATTCCCTGGTGAATCGCTTGCGATTTGAACTTATTCTCTAGTGACAACCGTGTATCGTGTATCTAGTAGCAGAAACTTCACTCCAGACCGCTGGAACGAACTGTGCGTAGACAAGAGGCAATTAAGCCGGTGGCTCAACGCTCCACACATCGCAGTTCTACCATTTTCCGTCGATGACCATTTTCTGGTGCCGAAGATTTCAACCAGAGTGGATAATTGACATTATTTTGACGTTTCCCTAACCCACTGCACTAGATAAGGTACTCTTGCATTGCAAAGGGATCACTATGACACAGCAGATTGACAGCTTCAGCTTTATTGATCTGTTTGCTGGGATCGGTGGCCTTCGGGTTGGGTTCGAGGCAATCGGAGGCACCTGTGTCTTCACCAGCGAGTGGAACCGATTTTCCCAAGAAACCTATCTTGAGAACTTCGGTGATAGTCATCAGATCAGTGGTGACATTACCGAGATAGCTGCCTCGTCTATTCCAGCACACGACGTCCTTCTTGCGGGCTTTCCATGTCAGCCTTTCAGCATTGCAGGCGTGAGTAAGAAGAACTCTCTCGGCCGATCTCACGGATTTCTGGACGAGACACAAGGAACACTATTCTTCGACGTCGTCAGAATAATCTCTCACCACCGTCCGCGCGCTTTCCTGCTCGAAAATGTCAAGAACCTATTGTCACATGACAAGGGTAATACGATGCGAGTGATCCTGCAC